>JAEEGI010020404.1_pt1 | contig 13279 bp, 9 predicted proteins | sample 8958751 | NCBI WGS metagenome assembly JAEEGI01 (sample SAMN16246545, study PRJNA631951) | gut metagenome | biome: gut microbiome; feature: rumen; material: KS-attached | host: Bos | place: Iran: Karaj | collected 2018-10
AGTTTTGCCTACTCTTTCCCGAGTGCCGCTACCAGCAAGAGAAATACCGTTACCTCTTCGCAAGAAACTTTTGACACCGACAAGAGTATGGAAATTACACTAAAAGCCAACAATATCACCAAAGGCACACAAGCGGAAGATAGTCAAAATTCCACTTTCTACGAAAGAACCAATACTCATTCCAATTTAAGTGTCTATATTGTTTCCGAAGACAATATTGCCAAATTCAAAACCAACGGCAACGCTCCTGAAGCAGAATACAATATGGGATATGTTTCTGAAGGAACCTTCAAAATTCCTGTCCACACTTCCGGAAAAACTTATGTAGTGATTGCCAACAACAACAATTTCACCAACTATTCAGAAGTGGAATACGGCTTCCTTTCCTCAACGGTGGACTCTGCCGACTTTACACCTTTGGCAGTGGAAGATATTACCGACAACTATTTCAATGTATATCCTAATCCTGCTAATGAGCACATCACTATTCAAACATCTGCCGATGACAATGAAGTGATACAATTATTCGATATAACAGGAAAAATGATTTACAGCACTACCGTGGACAACCACCAAGCACATTTTGATGTAGGCAATTTGTCTGCAGGCATCTATTTGATCAAATGCCAACAATATGTGCAAAAAGTCATTAAACAGTAAGTTTGTTTTAATATTATTTTTTTCATAATTAGAGGCGGAAAAATTTCCGCCTCTTTTTTTTTCGTAAATTCAACAAATAAATGCAAATTATTGTTTTAAGACGAATTTTTCTCCCAAATAGACATGTCGCACTTTTTCATCTTGTGCTAATTCTCGAGGGGTGCCGCTGGCAAAAACCTTTCCTTCTACCAAAATATAGGCAAAATCGGTGATAGCCAGAGTTTCGTCCACATTGTGGTCGGTGATAAGGATGCCGATATTTTTATCTTTCAATTTAGCCACAATAGACTGTATGTCTTCCACGGCAATAGGATCTACACCGGCAAAAGGCTCGTCCAACAAAATAAAATTAGGCGATGTTGCCAAACTGCGGGCAATTTCGGTTCTTCTTCTTTCCCCTCCCGACAACTGCCGTCCTTGGCTTTTTCTAATTTTTTGCAAACCGAATTCATCCAACAGACTTTCCAACTTGTCTTGCTGTTCTTTTTTTGACAAATTGGTGAATTGTAGCACACTGAGAATATTGTCTTCCACCGACATGGTTCTAAATACAGAAGCTTCTTGTGCCAAATAGCCGATGCCCATTCTTGCACGCTCATACATAGGTTTTTCCGTTATTTCTATATCATTGTAGAAAACCTTGCCGGAAAACGGCTTAATCAAACCGACTATGGTATAAAATGAAGTCGTTTTGCCGGCTCCGTTGGGACCCAGCAAACCCACTATGCTGCCCTGTTTTACCTCTACACTCACATCGTTGACAACCATACGGTTGTGATATTTTTTATAGAGCGATTCTGTACGAAGAATATCCATATTTTGCTTTTTACAATTTGCAAAGATACAACTTTTTTTTGACAACAAAAATTTTTTCTTCATCTTGAAGATTTTAAATGTTGGCAAAAATGAAAAAATAAAGAAAAACGACAACATTTATTAGAAAAAATGCTACTTTTGCCGAAAATAGTTTTATGAAATCGCTGATAGAAAAATTAGAAAAACAACATACTCTCTCAAAAGAAGAATTTGCCTCTCTTGTAGCATCCAACGAAGCTAACGACTTCCTTTTTCAAAGGGCTGTTGCCGTTCGACAAGAGCACTATGGCAACAATGTGTATATCAGAGGTTTGATAGAACTGAGCAACTATTGTAAAAACAATTGCTACTATTGCGGCATTCGTGCCGGCAATACAGAAGTTTCCCGCTACCGGCTGCTAAAAGACGATATTTTGTCCTGCTGTGAGCAAGGATACCAATTGGGTTTTAGAACTTTTGTCTTGCAAGGTGGCGAGGATATATACTATACCGACGACATCATGACGGATATTATCTCCGCCATACGCCGGCAATACCCCGATTGTGCCATCACTTTATCGTTGGGAGAACATAGCTACGACACCTATAAAGCTTATTTTGACGCAGGTGCCGACCGGTATTTGTTAAGACACGAAACTGCAAATTTTCACCATTACAGCCAATTACATCCGCAAAGTTTGTCTGCAGAAAACCGACAACGATGCCTATATGATTTAAAATGTATAGGTTATCAGGTAGGAACGGGATTTATGGTCGGCTCCCCCTATCAAACTCCTGAATATTTGGCAGAAGATTTGTTATTCATAAAACAACTCCAGCCGCAAATGGTAGGCATAGGACCCTTTATTCCGCATCATCAAACACCTTTTGCTGCATTCCCGCAAGGAAGTGTTGACCTTACATTGCGATTATTGGCTATTTTGCGATTAATGCTGCCAACCGTGCTGTTGCCTGCCACTACGGCATTGGGAACACTTGATCCTCAAGGAAGAGAAAAAGGCATTTTGGCAGGTGCCAATGTTATTATGCCGAATCTTTCACCAGTTGCTGTCAGAAAAAAATATCAAATTTACGACCATAAAATTTGTACCGGTGACGAAGCCGCTGAATGCAGGTTCTGTCTTCAAAAAAGAATAGAATCCATCGGTTGCCGAATAGTGGTGGACAGAGGTGACGCAAAACAATACAAAGAAAAATAAAGCATGGCAGACCATAACGAACTCGGGAAAAAAGGAGAAGAACAAGCCTGTGCCTTCTTGGAAGAAAACGGCTATACTATTTTGGAAAAAAACTGGCATGCGAGTTATCTTGAAGTAGATATTATCGCACTGAAAGACAACATATTAGTATTTGCAGAAGTAAAAACCCGCACTTCCAGCTTTTTTGGAGAACCGGAGGCTTTTGTCACCAAACAAAAACAAAAAAATCTGTTGGCAGCCGCCGACAAATATGTCCGTCTCCACCACCGAAACGAAGAAATCCGTTTTGACATTCTATCTGTGCTCGTTCGCAACAACCAATGCCACGTCAACCATATACCCGATGCCTTTAAAAGCAGCTGGAGATAAAAAATTTTTTATTTAGTGCGTGTGATAATCTATTTTCTGCAATTTCTGTTTGCAAAAAAAACACTAACAAGAAATCTATTTTTTCTTTAGAAGAAAGCTCTTATTTCCACACTGCCGAGATGCCGCATTTTTACTCCTGCAGAGGCACGACCTTCGTAATTGAGATTGAGTTGCAGGTTTTTCCAAAGTGTTGTCTGATAATTGACATTTACCACTACATTGTTGCCCGGTTGCAGCGATTCCAACATCTCGTATGCCACCGAAGTGTTGGTTTCACCACGAAAATGAATCCAATAATAGTCGCCTTTCACTATTAAATTGCCTCTTTTGGCAATTCTATAATTTATTTCCAAACCCGCTCTATTGGAAATTGACAACTCCTCGCCTCTGCGGTTGTTTTTCTGCTTATAGGTATAGGAAGTGCTGATTTTTAAAATGGTTTTGAATTGATATGTCAAATTCGCACTCAGACTGTTGTAGTCAATTTTGTAGTTTTTGTTCATATATTCGCTGTTGCGGATATTCCAGCCGTTTTCGTAGTTGCCATTAATGGTGAAAGCCTGTTTTATGTTCACCCGCCCCGATACAAGGCAGGATGATACGTCGTAGGCTTCAAAACCGTTTACTGTCAGCGTTTTGGATTGGGTATTGTTGTAAATAACATCTATACCCCAAATGGAACTGTTTTGATTGAAAGAAAAAACATTTCTAAAACTACTGGCGGAAGATACCAAATTGGTGTCATTGCTATTGACATAAAAAGGATTGAACATGCCGCCAATGGTGGAAAGGGTGTTTTTGTATGACGAGCGATAAGTAGTGGTATTGGACAATCGGGACAAGAAATTTTTAAAACCTTTTTCTTTTCTCCATACCACCGAAGGTCGCAAAATCAAACTGCCGGAAAATTGATTGTTGTAAGTTTTTACATATTGATTCGAAGCCATAAAAAGACGAATATAGTTGGCTTCGTCGGCATATTTTGCTATTTCAAATTCATTCAATTCCTCAATTCCGTTGCCGTTGTAGTCTATCCATTGATAGACACCTTGTCCGTTGACAACTTTCAAATAAGTATATTCGTTTTTCTGCTCCATGCCGCTGCCAATTTCATAGAACAATCCCAACTGAACGGCACCTTTAAACCAGCGGGCCTGATAGTCAAAATTGGTCAAAAGCGTATTTTCGCCGATGCTGTCCTGATATTGTAAATAACGATACGAAGCATCGAATCGCAACTGGTGATTGCTGAATTTCAACAAATAAAAATGGGCACTGACTTGGTGGGCGATGGCTTGGGAGGTCAACACAGAATCCAAACTGTTGGCATCTATACGATTTTTGTAGTTCAGTCCGAAATGATAGTCTTTCAAACTATCACTGTTCTTTATATAAAATGTCAATTCGTTGAAGGCAAAACTTTGTGGCATCAATCTGTTGGCATAGGTCTTGTACAAATCCACTTCCATGGCATTGCTGATTCCCACCTGCACATATTTGAAATTCTTGCCGATAGTTTCGTCATGCATCACATAAGTGCTGTGATAATCCTCTTGCGTATGCGACAATAATGAAGCATTCAATGCTACAAGAAAACCTTGGCGGCTATAATTGGCCCATAGGGCGTTTTTGCTGGCCATATAATGTTTGTCAGGTATCAAATAAGCATTGGAATACAAGCCGATACGACCATTTTGTCGGTGAACAAAATCTAAATTAATGCCGAAATAATGGTCAGTTCGGTTCAACATGCTGTCTGCCACATTGTACATTCTTTTGAAATCCAAGCTGCGATAATCTTCTATATAGTTGAAAGTCTTGTTTTTAAATTCATAAAATCCATTTAAATTCATTTTCCATGAAGCATCCTGCTGCAAAGACTTGCGTTTCAATTCCGTTTGGTTGGCTAACTGTATTTTTATGCCTACACCGACATTATCTTTATCGTCTTTGCGTGAAAAGGTATTCAAATCGTTGTTGGACAAAGCGGCTTCTACGCCTATAAGGGTAGTAGGATGCACTTGATAATTCATTCCGAAGGAATACATTTGTGTGCGTTGCGGAGTCGATAGCAAGCGAATAGGTTCATAATTGCCCTGCGGAACTCCGTCAACAGGGGCCACCCATGCGTAAACCCTTCCGTTGACAACACTTTCCGACAATACATAGTTGCCTTTGTTGTTGCCCACCAAAGTGAAACCCACCCTATAGCAAGCACTGTCAGACGAAGTGGAATACACGAAAATACTATCATAAATGATTCCGTTTACCGTGGTATCTGTCAGTTTATAAAGCACTTCGCTGCCTTGAAAATGGGTGCTGTCCATATTTCGCACATAAGCATGACTGATGTCATCACCCAAGAGCGACAACATCATTTTCTGATCATCGGTCAAATCAAGTGTATTGGTTTGATTTTTATGGTCTTGCTCATTATAAAAATGGAAGAAAAAATTTAAATTTTTGTGTTGTATGCTGGTTCCGGCATTCACCACCGAGCGTAGATAATCTTGTTGTATGTATTCAAATTCAACTACTATACGTTTGTCTTTGGTAATCATTTGTTTGGCGGTGAAAATTACTTCGCCTGAATTGTAGTTGATAATATAATCATTGTCTTCTCCCCTTTGTAGCAATACTTCGTCTATATACACTCTTTCGCTTCCTGCCAAAACGGTGATATATGTTTCGTTGTTTTCTCCTAAAAGCCGATAAGGACCTTGATTGGACTCTATAGCCGTTATCGTTTGCCTGACATAAGTTCCTTTTGCCACCGAACCGCTGGCATAAACATTATATTGAGTGCTGTCGCCCTTTTTGTTTACAGACGCAAAATTCATATCTGCCTGCAAGCCCTGCCCTTTTTTAAAGTATTTCATAAAATAACCTTCGCGAGACCTGCTTTCAATATCTCCGGCCAAAATAGTTGCCATATCCTTGTATTTCAATTGGATAAAAACTTTGTCAAATTCTTGCAACTGGGCAGAATTGCCTTCGGGTTGAATAGGAATGTTTTGATCGGTGATATTGGCTAAAATTTCCACATCTTTGCTCAATTTGCCCGATAACTGCAAATTTAGATTAGAATTGACAACCATATCTTGATTGTTACCGATAGAAATTCCCCTTGACAAACTGCCATAACTGTTTAGCGAAGCATCAGAAAAGATTTCATCTATGCCGGAAATGCTTGTTAAAGAGGCTTCACTCAAAGGGTGCTCCAAACTATACAAACTCGGCTCTATCACCGAAATGGAACGATTTTGCATTTTCTTGCTGAACAAATACGGATAAGAGCGAAAACCTACCGTAACCGTTTGTCCTTTTACTGCAGGATTGGTGATGATGAGTTTTCCGTTAAGATGATCTATCGTATAGTCGCTTGCGGCTAATGATGGAATAGAAACAGAACCCCATACCAAAGAAAAAGTATCCAAAACAATTGTATCAGCATCCAATTGAATGGTCTGAAACTTCTTTTGGCTAATATTTTGTCCTTCTGCTGTCAAAAACAACAAAAGACACAAAATGGACAATAGTATCTGTTTCTTGTTCAAATTTTAATAAAACTAATAAACCTTAAACATAACGAAAATAGGTTTTAAAAATTGCCAAAAACTATAAGTTTCTGTGTTTCTTTATAATATCGTATGCATTGTTGATTTCCCGGAAGCGTTTTTCTGCTTTCAATCGGGCAGTTTCGCCTAAATGTTGCACTTTGTCGGGATGATTGGCAATGGCTAAACTACGATACGCTTTTTTTATCACTTCGTCATCATCCGTACTTTTTACTCCCAAAGTAGCATAAGCTTCGCTCAAGGCATCCCTATTGGTACTGCTTTGATAGCTACGACGATTTGAATAAGAACTTTGCTGTTGCCGGCCTTGATTATTGCGCATTTCAAACGTAGCTTTCAGACGGATAAAATCATATTGGCTGACACCCAATCGGGAAGCAATATGCATAATTTGCTGCACTTCTCTTTGGTCTATCTCTCCATCTACATAAGCCAATTGAAACAAAAATTGCAAAATTTGCATTTTTTCAGTATAACTGATATCGTCTCTAATTTTGCTAATCGTGCTGTCTAAAGGAATATCTTGATCTTTTATTTCTTGCAAATAGGTAATAGCCAACGAGGCTGCTTCTTTTCCAAAATTTCTTAGAATAAATTCCTTGAAAAGATACAATTCCGATTTCATCATGTGACTATCGGCTGTCATCACCAGCAACGACATTTCGACAATAGCCTCTAATATGCCCGGGTCAATATTGGCTTTGCCATGAATGGTTTTCTTTTCTAACCCTCCTACCATTCCTGTAATCCAATAGGACACAAAAAAGCCTGCCACAGCCCCCAACAAATCCCCTGAAGTCATATAGCAGATTAAAGTAGTAAAAAAGACGATAAGAACCCTTGCCATACTTATATATTCATACTTGTTTTTGCTACTGTATAATGTGTAAATGCTTTTTTAGCAACAGAAAGTACTAATGTTAAAACAGTGATTCTTCCTATATACATTAAAATGGTGATGGTCAGTTTTCCTATTACCGACAATGAAGGAGTAATTCCCATAGATAAACCGACGGTTCCGCAAGCAGAAGTTATCTCAAAAAATATCTGCATAAACGACATTTCCGGATCGGACAACGAAAGAACTAAACATCCTATCAAAATCAACGAAACCGTAAATAACAATACCAAATAAGATTTGTTTACCAAACTATACGAAATAGCTCTATTATTGATAGTTACCTGATGCTTGTTTTTGATAGTGGCACTTGCCGATTTCAACAAAATGTAAAAAGTGGATAATTTAATACCACCACCTGTTGACACAGATGCCGTACCGATAGTCATTAAAATAATCATTATAATTAATGTAGATATATTCAATGCCCCTATATCTACAATATTAAAACCATGGCTTCTGCATGACAGCGAAGTGAAGAAAGAGGCAAATATTTGGTCAAGCAAATTCATGGAACTATTCACATTGTTTCTTTCAAAAATAAAGAAACACAAAGCTCCGACTATCCACAAAATAAAAGATAACTTAATTACAACTTTTGAAGAAACCGTTATCTGGTTCCAAAACGATTTGCTATGCCGTCCGAATTTCGGGGTATTGACAACATCGTGAATGGTTAAAAATCCTATACCTCCCAAAAATGTCATCAATATGGTAATAGTTTGTAAATAATAGTCGTGAACAAACAAACTGTTTTGCATACCCCCGTCCACTATGCAAAAACCGGCATTGTTGAAACATGCCACCGAATGAAAAGCCGCCAAATATACATTGTCCGCTAAATGATGTGAATAATTGTTGGTGCTCCACAAATAGGCAAAAATGGCAATAAAACCAATTATCTCTATAACAAAAGTATAAAGAAAGATTTCTTTAGTAAGACTTTTTGAATTGTTGGTATCCACCAATTCTTTCATCATAGACCTGTATTTTGTGGCACCGCCTGCATAATAAGAGGTAAAAAAAGTGGCAAAACAAACTATATCCAATCCTCCCAATTGCACCAAAATTAACAATACCAATTGCCCTTTCATGGTCAGCACTGTCGGAATATCTATTGATGACAAGCCGGTGATACAGGTGGCCGAAGTTGCCATAAACAACGCATCTATCAATGAAATTCCGTTGATTGTCATTTCCGGCATCATCAAAATAATGGTGCCTAAAGTGATTAAAATAAAAAACGACCCCATCAAAGAACCGGCAGGTCCTAAACGAAAACGCACCAATAATTGATCTACACCTATCAAATCGGTGAACATCAAAAGGAAGAAAAACAATTGACTGCCAATAATAACCATTTGGTTGAAGCCGGCAACATTGATTTTGCCCAACAGCATGCCGGCAAAATTAATGTCTAAAATATATGTCAATAAATACCATATCAACAAAAAAGCGACTACAATTCCTTCTCCTTTGTTTTTTGCCAAAAATTGGAAAGAATGCTTATTGAAAATAAACATTAACAGATATTTTACAACATAAAATATCAAACTGATATAAATAACTAAGTTGCAAATGTATCTGGAAAGATTGGTTTGAGGAAAGCCATAAAAATATACAATGGCCACCATTGCCGTCAACGATACAATGATACCCAAAACATGGAGGGTCTTCTGCACCGGATTGATGGCATTCCAGATGAGCAGTTTAAATTGTTCTCGTATGCGGAAAGGGCTCATTTAGTTGTTAATTTCTACAAATTTTTCTATATCTTTTGTTTTGCCAAACAATATCATGGTGTCACCTTTGAGAATCAAAGTTTTGGTTCCCGGCACTCCGACAATATGCAGTTCGTTGTTTTTACCTTCATATCTTCGTTTGATAGTTATCAAACTCAATCTGTAATCATCTCTTAAATTGACCAAACCCAATTCTTTTCCGATAATATATTTAGGTGCCTCTATTTCCATTACGCAATGGTCGTCGGGCAAATCTAAATACGATACCATACTCGGATTCAATAGTCTTCTTGCTACAGCCTTGCCGACTTCATCTTCTGGTGAAAGAATGTCAGTAATACCCATTTTTTCTAATATCAATCGTTCGTTAGAACCCATGGCTCTGCAAACAATTCTCTTAATATTTAAATCTATCAATGTGGCAGCACACAACAATCTTTGCTCAAAATCACCAATGGTGATAATTACTACATCAAAACTGCGGATATCTTGTGCCAACAAAGCTCTTTTGTCGGTAGCATCGGAAGTAACGGCATAAGATACATCGTCACTTATTTGGTATATTTTTTCCTCGTCTTTGTCAATTACTACTACTTCTGAATCGCTTTTTGCCAAACTTGTAGCAATAGCTCTACCGAAATGTCCTAAGCCGATTACAGCATATTTTCCTTCTTTCATAACTTTATGATTCTAAACAAACTGCAAATGTACAAATTTTAAATGAATATTTTATTCAAATAAGTACAATTTTAATCTTTTTCCGTCATTTTTTTCTATTCGCTTGGCTTCTTTGTCTTTATATCTTTGCCGAGCGGCTGCAATTGTTTCCTTGTCAAAGGCAATTTTTCCCATTTTCCCCATATTATTTTGAATAAATACTGCTTGTTTGTTTAAATAAGTTGTCGGATGAGCGGGATTTCTCTTTCGCGGAGACGGAAAACATGCCACCATTAAAGCACTTTCCCGCTTGGAAAGTTGTGCCGCCGACTTGTGAAAATATATTTGCGAAGCCTCTTGGCAGCCGTAAATGCCGTCTCCTGTTTCTATCACATTCAAATATATTTCCATTATCCGCTCTTTTGACCAAAATATTTCTATCAAACATGTGAAATAAACTTCCAAACCTTTTCTTATCCATGACCTGTCCGGAAATAAAAATACATTTTTGGCAGTCTGCTGGGAAATGGTGCTGGCACCAAAACGCTTATTGCCGTGTTTCCTTTGAATAATCACTCGTTGGATGGCAGCAAAATCAAAGCCTTTATGACCCAAAAACCGATTGTCTTCAGCAGCTATGGCTGCCCGGATTAATTGGGGAGAAATATCTTCTATATTTACCCATTCTTTTTTTATTGTAGCTCCATCCTGACATTTTCTTATCACCATCAAAGGGGTTATCGGAGGATTTATCCAACGATATATAATTGTCAACCCGATAGTAATGATAAAAAACCATTTGACGATTTTTCCCACTACCCGCAATATTGTATTTGACTTAAGTTTTGATTTTTTACTTGCCATACACCCTCCTTTTATTAAAAGCAAAAAGAGCAACTCAAGTTGCTCTTTCTGGCGGTGCGGACGAGGCTCGAACTCGCGACCCCATGCGTGACAGGCATGTATTCTAACCAAGCTGAACTACCGCACCTTTTGCGACTGCAAAGGTACTACTTTTTTTAATACCTTTTTCTCTATTTAAAAAAATTTTTTTCACGAACTATTTTGCTAACAATAAGTTGTTGTTTATAAGCGTTTTATTGTTTGTCTTGATGAATTTTCCCTAAAGGAAAAACCTGTTTTAACCTATTCCTTCTGCCAGATTCTCTGTTTTTTCAGCTTCTATTTTTGCAACTTTTTCAGAGTCGTCTATGGCTTCTGAAACATTGATAACATAATCGCCTAATTTTTCATACAAGGCATACAATCCGCTGTAAGCCGTACCGATAGCATAATTATATTTGCCGTGTTTGATAGCCTCCAAATGCTCTGCACGCAACTTGTCACGATATTTATTAATTTTCTCTTCCGCTACATAGGCGGCAGGCAGGTCAATGGAGCTGTAACTGCATTGCAGATTGGCGTTCATTACATTCAGGGCTTGCTGTACCAATTGCGTCATTTGTTCCAAATTATCGTTTTGATGCTGATCGAAATGCACTGCCGCTTCAAATTTGTCTTTTCTCAAAGCCGCTATTTGATAAACGGCATCTCCTATACTCTCCAAATTGTCAATTATACGCAACATTGAACTGATTCGCTGCGAGCCTTGCTCTGACAAATCCCCCTCTGAAATCTTGGTCAAAAACTTGGCAATTTCCACTTCCATACGATCTGTGATGCCCTCATATTTTTTAATGCGGTCAAACACTTTTCCGAATTCCTCCTCATTTTTGGCATATCGTAGAGAAGGAAGAAAAGAATACATTTTCAATACCCTGTTGGAAAAAATTTCTATTTCCTGTTTGGCTGATTGTATATTCAACTCAGCAGTGTTCATCCAACTACCGCCGATATAGGTGAGGCGGAATTCGTCTTCTGCATCTTCCGCAACAGGCTTCACCATCCAGTCCACTATCTTAATAATTTGAGGAATAAACCAGGCTAATATCACTGTATTGACAACATTGAAAAAAGTATGAAATAATGCCAATGCCAATGGAATAGCTGTTGGATTATAACCTATCGCCCCTACTGAAATATAAGGATTTGACCCCATTATTGCTTCAGTAATTTTAGCAATTAAATTCATTATTGGATGAAAAATAATCAAAGTAAGAATAACACCTATTACATTGAAAACAAAATGGGCCCGAGCAGCTTTCTTTCCGGCAGTATTTGCCACTATTGCCGCTAAATTCGCAGTGATGGTGGTTCCGATATTTTGTCCCATAACCAATGCCACCGCTACATCCAACCCTATCCAACCTTTGTAGCACATCACCAAGGTGATAGCCATCATGGCGGCAGAAGCTTGTACCAAACACGTTAAAATCGCTCCAATAACTATAAACAACAAAATGGATAAAAATCCATAATTGGAAATTGTGCTGAGTGCTTCCAAAAATTTTGGAAATTCCTCCAAATTGGGCATGGCTGACTGCAAAAAATTCATGCCCAACAATAATAATGAAAAACCTATAATAAATTCCCCAATAGATTTCAATTTGTCTTTTTTGGCAAACATAAATGGCAATGAAATTGCCAAAATAAGCAAAGGAAAACTAAACGCACCCGTTGACTCTCCTAAACCTAAAAGTGTTATAATCCATGCTGTTACAGTTGTACCAATATTGGCACCCATAATCACTGCTATGGCTCCGGCGAGTGTTATCATACCTGCATTGACAAAACTGACTACCATTACCGTAGTGGCTGAAGATGACTGGATAGCAGTAGTGACAATAGTACCGGTAAGAATTCCTCTTATAGGATTGTTGGTGATTTTTCCCATAATATGACGCATGCCACGCCCGGCAAACTTCTGCAAGCCCCCGCTCATCAACTTCATTCCGTACAAGAAAATACCTAATGCTCCCGCAAAATTAATGATAATAACAATAATATGCCAAATGTCCATCTTTTATTTATTTTATGTGGCAAAATTAGAAAAAATAATTTTGTTGAAAGCTTATTTATTTATTAAATTATTGTTAAATTTTTTTCTTAAAAAGTGTATTAATTCATTTTTTTTTTTACTTTTGCAAAATGATTCACCAAAACCTTATTTAATATGAAAACAATAAAGAATTTGCTAAAAAAGGGAGCCTTATTAGTCGGCTTATTAACAGCCATTATTCATCTGAACGCTCAAAGTATAGACTTTGCCAAAGTTGCCTGTCAACAAATGGCAACCATCACAAGCGACACATCTGTCTATCTTGCCGTTAACACCATTTTGCCGGATTATCACGGAGATGAAAAGGTAAGAATAGACGTTGTTCCTGATAAAGAATTTTGTACTTTTATGGTAAGTGACGGCACAATGCTGCAAAATGAAGGTCATACTTCATACATGCT
>JAEEGI010020406.1_pt1 | contig 13279 bp, 5 predicted proteins | sample 8958751 | NCBI WGS metagenome assembly JAEEGI01 (sample SAMN16246545, study PRJNA631951) | gut metagenome | biome: gut microbiome; feature: rumen; material: KS-attached | host: Bos | place: Iran: Karaj | collected 2018-10
ACCAAGGCTCCTGGGAGACTCGCCAGGCAGCCGAGACCGACGGGAAGAATCCCCACTGGTGTCCCGGGTAGAAGCGCGAGGAGGCGTCATAACGGAACTGGCCTTCAATCAGGTAGCGCTCATCATAGTTATAGTTGAGACGCCCGATCAGGGACTGGTAGGAATACTCATACAGTGCTCCCTGCTTGACCTGGTGGTCTTCCGCGGTCAGGCCGGTGAAGTACGGGGTGGCGAATGCCAGGTTGCCGAAGCCGGTGAAACCATTGGCGTCTTTCTTCTGGATTTCCCAGCCGGTCATGGCGCCGACGCGGTGCTTGCCGAACTGGCGGTCATAGTTGAGGATCGCCTGGAGCATGAGGTTCCGGTAGGTGTTGTCCGTGCGGGTCAGCTGGCTGGGAGAAGAGTCAGCATAGAGTTTCGGGCTGTAAGAGTCCGTGTTCGGATCGTAGGCATACTGATAGTACTCCTTCCGGTATTTCTCGTACTGGTTGAACCGGAAGTCGTAACTGGCCATTCCCTTGACGGAGAGTCCCTTGAGGACATCGGTCAGCGTGCCGAAGTCATAGGTCAGGGACGCGTTGGCATTGAAATTCTTGTTGTTGTTGATTCGATGACCCGAGATGTCGGAATAAATACGGGCGACGGAGTTCCAGTCCAGTTCCAGGTCCTGGTAGTTGAGCATGGTCTGCTCCGGATCGGCATAGGCCTTCCAGATGGTGCTCTGCTTCCACCAGTAGCGGATGATCAGTTCCGGGTCGTCGAGAGGGTTGTGAAGGTCTTCCGCATAGCCGGAGAGGTTGAGGTTGAACTTCATCCCTTTGAAGAGTTCGGTCGTGATGTTGGCCCGGAGATTATACTTGTTGTATTGGGTATCGCCGCTCTTCCAGAAGCCTTCCTGGAAGAAATAGCCCAGACCGACGTAGAACTGCGTCTTCTCGCTTCCGCCGCTGATGGAAACGTCGTGGCGGCTCTGCGGGGCGACATTCTGGATGATGAGGTCGTTCCAGTTGGTGCCCTTGAGGGCGCCGCTGCGATACTGCTCGACGATTTCCTCCGGGAACTCACCGGCGCCTCCTTCAAAACCTCCGCGGTTGCGCTCGTTGACGAGGAGGACGGAGTTGAGGGCGCTCATCTGGCGGGGGAGACTCGCGGGTGTCTGGAAGGTGTAGCTGCCGTCGTAGCTGACACGGGTCTTGCCGGCCTGTCCGGCTTTGGTGGTGACGAGGATGACACCGTTACCGCCCCGGAGACCGTAGATGGATGCGGCCGCATCCTTCAGGACGGAGACGTTCTCGATGTCCGAAGGAGCAAGACGCTGGAAATCGGCGATTTCACGCGGGGTGCCGTCGATGACGACGAGCGGGCTGCCCAGGCCGCGGATATCCATGGAAGCGGCATACTGGCCAGGTTCGGCCGTCCGCTGCCAGACACGCACACCGGCCACACGGCCCGTCAGCATGTTCTGGGGGTTTTCCGTTTTGGTCTTGATCATCTGGTCGCCGCCTACGGCCGCGATGGCACCGGTCAGGGAGCCGCGCTTCTGGGTGCCGTAACCCACGACCACGACGCTTTCAAGGAAGGTGTTGTCCTCAGCGAGGACCACGTTGATGACGCCCCGGCCGTTGACGGGGATCGATTGGGAGGCCATACCGACGGAGGAGAACTCGAGGATGGCATCGGAGGGTACCGTAATGCTGTACTTTCCGTCCAGGTCCGTCGGAACACCCGTCGTGGAGCCTTGGGCGATGACGCTGGCTCCGATGACAGGTTGTCCGGACTGGTCGGAGACGACACCGGAGACCGTGACCCGGTTTTGGGCAAATGAGAGTGTGCCGGCAAGGATCAGCCACAACACGCTCATCAGTTTTACAATCCGTTTGTTCATATTGCAGTTGTATTATTATTTTTTCTCAATCAGATGCTTGGCCAGAACCGCATATTCTGCGGCAAAGGCGAAGGTGAACATTCCTTCCACGTTGTTGCGGGAACGGTCGATGTTCCATCCGGCCAGCAGGCTGGAGGGGAGCATGTCCTTGTACAGATAGTTTCCCCAGGCATAGTCCAGGTTGTCCTGGAAAGACTTGAGGGGCCTTTCCGCCCCGCTGTACGCCGGGTATGCGGCGGCATAGCCCCGCATCAGTACACCGTTGAACCAGTTGTTGAAACCGGATATGTCATAGGTATACAGTCCCTGCTTCACCGTGCCGAGTTTGGCGAACGTGCTGAAACTCTTGTCAGTGAGCGCTTTCAAGTCATCCAGATACTGCGTGTCCGAGGTGACGCGGTACAAGTCGGCCGCACCCGAAAGCATCGTTCCGCTGTTGTAGCTGATCGCCGGACCGACCCGGTCGTAGAGCGGCGTATTCTTGCGGTATTGCACCCCGCCGACCGTCTCGTACTCGGGTTTGCCGCCACCGGTGCGGTAGCCGCCCATCATGTCGTCATAGACGCCGTCCGGACGCAGCAGATGGTCCTTCTGCCAGCGATAGACCTTGACCGCCCACTCCAGGTAGGCGTCCGCCTTGCGCATCGTTTTCTTCGAACGGGTTCCGTCCGGGTTCACGATGCCGAAGGTGACCGTGTCTTCTTTGCCGGCATAGATCTCTGCCAGGGCGACGAGCGGGCTGACCATCGGACCGTTGCTGCAGGCATGCTTGGTGACGTAGCCCGGTCCCCAGGTGATGCCGCCGTTCTCTTGCCCGTTGCGATCGAGGGTGTTGTCCCATCCATCCATGACGTAGGCGGTCAGGGCTTCGGCCTCGGCGAGATAACGGGACTGTCCCGTCACCTTCCAGGCGCCGATCAGTTCGCGTACCAGCCACATCTGGTCATCATAGACGTTGAGGACGCCGCTCACATCGGCCGTCCCGGCACCCTCGGCACGGTTGACCGCGTAAGGATGCCAGGTCGCCGTCTGGGTATAGGACGTCAGCGTGAGCGTCCCTTTGTAGAACTGGGCTCCTTCGTAGAGTTTATCCAGCTGCGCGGTGAAGTGCGCGAACTTTTTCTCATACAAGGTGCTGTTCCCTTGGGCTTTCAGCGACTGGAGTCCTTCCAGGATGGCGACGGTGGCCTCGATGGCCGAGGTATACATCCAGATGCTTCCGATCTCGGAAGAGCGGCTTTCGCTATAAGGATTGTAGTACCTGGACATCTTGGATCCTTCGAAATAATGCCCGAAAGCGGCGTCGGCCAGCGTGATGGCCCGGCTGAGGTTGGTTTCCGGCGTGCCGGGCGTTTCCGGCGGCGTGACGGGAACTTCCTTTCCGGGGTCCGGACCACCCGACTTGCCCGAGCAGCCCCAGGCCGTCAGGGTGACGGTCAGCAGGACGACAGAGAATCGTGTCAGGAATCTTTTCATCAGTCAGAGTGGGATTAGTCCATCTCGATGCCGTAGATGCAGAGTTTCTGTTCACCGTCCCTGTTGGCACCCTTGTAGACGCCGAGGGCGATCACGACATCCTGGCCCTTGTAGGCGGAGAGGTCATAGACGAATTCGGCATAGTCCTTCGGGTCGCCCGCTCCGGCTTCGTGGATGAACTGCCAGCAGCCGTTCTCCGTGGCGCTTGCACTCCGGGCCGTGTTGGAAACGGGGGCGAGGGCCGTAGCCTTGCAAGTCGAGACCGGCACTACCGTCACGCGGAAGACGGTCGGGGCCGTGCTGGAGAAAGTGCGTACGCGCAGGTGCATCTTGTCGTTGGCGTCCGTGATGGAGAAACGGTTATACAGGTAGCTCTCCGGGGTGTTGTAGTTGGCGTCGATGCCGCTGCGGGTCTTGATGGTATAGCCTTCGCCGTTGATCGGCTCGACATCCTTATTGACGTACTGGAGCGTCCAGTTGACGGCCAGGTGGTTGGTGCCGGTCCACATGTTGTAGCCCTGCTGGCTCCAGGGATTGTGCTTGCGGCGGGCGCTCTTGACGTCCGGCTGGCCGTTACCGTCGATGTTGAGGTTGGAGTTCAGGCCGAGGTTCATGCCGGTGAAGGAGGTCTTCTCGTTGACCGTCATGGACGTCAGGTTCTCCTTGGTGAAGCAGCGCCAGGCAGCGCCTTCGATGGCCGTGCCCGGGAGGGCGTCGTCACCGTTGACGGCTGAAGGACCGAAGCAGACACGCCGGACGGGCAGGTGATAGTCACCGCCGGCCTGGGTGTAGTAGATACCGAGGGCGATCACCACGTCCTTGCCGACGAACTTGCTCAGGTCGAAGGAATAGGAGCTGTAGTTGCCGTCTCCGTGGGTCTTCTCGCCGATCTTTTCGGGCTTGACTGCGCCGTCGGTGATATTGAGGACCTGCACGTCGAAGTGGATCGGGTCGGCCGCGGTGGCATTGTGCGTACGGACCAACGTGCTCATGATCTTGTTGCCGGCTTCGATGTGTTTGCGGCCGTAGAAGAAGGCGTTGAAGTTGTCACCGTCCCCACGCTTGCCGTATCCTCCGTGAGTGACCAGGGCGCAGCCTTCCGCCTCATAGCGGTAGTGGCCGTAGGACTGCCAGGCGGACATGTAGCCGCAGGACCAGTCGTTGATGCCGCCGAATCCGGTGGATCCACGGAAGTTGTTGCCGTACCAGACCTCGGCATCGGCGGCCTGCTGCCAGGTCAGGGTCGGGAATACGAATCCTCCGCCCAGGCGCACCGTGGGAACGGTGGCGGTGCCGTCGACAAAGTCGGTGTATTTGACATTCTTGGAATAGGTGCTGCCATCTGCCGTGGAATAAGTCAGGGTGTAGTCCTTGAGCGTCAGGCCTTCCAGCGAGAAGGAACCATCCGCACCGGTGGTGGCGGAGATGACGCCGTTGGAGACTTGCACGCCGGGAAGCGGCTTGCCGTCCGCAGCATTGTAGACGAAACCCCTGATGATGGCCTCTGAGAATTCGAGGCGGGGGTTGATCTCGATGGTCCCGCCATCTTTAAAGCGTGCGGCCTCGAGGGTGTAGGCCACGGTAGCGAACCCCTGCTTGGCGAATGTGATGAAACGGGCGTTGGACGGGACATCGGCGACGGAGAAGGATCCGTCCGCGCCGGTGGTAGTCGTCTTACGCACTTCCCGCTGGGCGTTGGTGCCCATGAAGGTCACATCCACGTCGGCAAGCAGGTTGTCAAAGGTATCCATGACGGTACCTTGAACCGTCGCGGTTCCGATCACGCTGTCATCCCACGTCCCGGCTTCTTCCTTGAGGTCGTTGCAGGACAGGGCCACGAGCGCAGTCAGAGCCGTCACGGCAAAGAGCTTGAGAGCTCTCAAATTCAGCTGATGCTTCATGGTTTTGTTTGTGTTAAGATATGGGTTGAAATATTACTTGATAGTTGCGAGATACTTGAGGGTCTGTTCCTTGCGCTCGGCCATCCGGACGCGCCAGATCAGTTCCTGCATCGAGACGGCCTGGAACTTGGAATTGCTGCTGAGCGCGCTCTTGCACATGGCGGCGGCGTCGCCGGCCTTCCGTCCGTCGAATTCGCTCCAGGCATGGATGCAGACGGTGGAAAAACTCTGTTCGGCTGTCTCATAGGCCTTCATGTTGTCGGCGACGGTCGTCGGCGTCGTCTGCCCGGCCCAGACCATATATTTGGCCGTGATGCAGGGGATGTCGTATCCGGCCTTGTTGGTCAGCCAGATGATCTTGCCGTTGCCGCCCGTGTAGGGGGAATACTGTACGGCCGTGATGCCTTCGAGCTGGTCGTTGGCGTCCACGAAGGCTTGCAATGCCTCCCTGGTCTTGGTGGAATTCAAGTCCTTGGCCATTACGTGCAGGACCTTGATGCCGTGCTGGCGCATGTGGGCGGCAGTCCTTTCGGCAATGACCTTGAGGTTCTCCGCACGGTGGCTGGCGCTTGTGCCGGCCGTGCTGTACGTATCGACATAGTAATAGCCGCCTCCGAACGTTTCCATGATGGTGCATTCCGGTGAAGGCTGCTTCTGGACGAGGTAGGGGAGCCGGGTGGGCATCAGCTGGGTCAGGGACTGGGTGCCGATCTCGAAGGCGATCTTCGTAGCGGTCGAACTGGGGAGGCAATAATAGTTGTCCTCAAAGTTGTCCGTGATGATATACTGGTAATTGTCTCCGTCCGTCAGGAAGAAGGAGTAGAAATTCTTTTTCTTGCCGTAGTCGTTGCTCCGGGGGTTGATGGATTTGAATCGCTCGCTGCTTTGGCGGCTCTTGTAATGCCGGTAAGTAAGGTTTTCGTTGTAACTCCAGTCGGCCGCGAGCATCAGGTGGCCGTGGCGAGATACGCGGTCCACGAACTCGTCTTCTCCCACGCCCTGCTCCCAGCCGAGGACTTGCGAATTGGGTTTCAGCCAGTCGAGCACCTGGTCGAACAGTGCGACATTCTGGCCGGAGCCGGGATTCTCCCACTGCTTGTTGAGGTTGAGGATAAACAGGTTGTTCATGATGACGTAGTCGCGCAACTCTCCGCACTTGACCGGCATCACGACGAGGCAGTCGTTGCTGCACTGGTCCTTGAAAGTATCAAATGCCTGCTGGAGCGTCATCTTGCTGCAGTCGTACTTCATCGTGTACCCGGCAGCATTGAAATAGGACGAGTCACGGACATCCACGATGATGGAATTGTAAACGTGGGAAGCGACCGCAGCCACATTGGCGCTCTCGGGATTCTTGACGAGGTCCGTCAAGACGTAACCGTCGAACAGGTGCTTGACCGTGACGGCGAAGCCATTCCAAGCCCCGTATTCCTTGGTCGCCAGCTCGATGGCCGTCTGCCGGCCGATCTGGCGGCTGGTTCCGTCCAGTTCATCCTGCTCGGCCTTGTATCCCCGCCCGCCGGATTCAATCCAGACGCCGATGTTGGTCTTTCCTTCCGCACAGGCGCGATTGACCAGACCGGCGATGGACTGCATCAGCAGATAGTTCTGCAGGCCGGTCTCGACGCCGACACGGTTCGGCTCCTCGCGTCCGCCGTAGTCGGAATACACCATGTACCAGTAGAGTTTCGGCTGGAACTTGGGTTCCGGGAGGAAGAACTGCCCGGCATCCTTCACGGGGTCATACAGGTCGGCGTAATTGACGGCGTCCGCATTGGAAGCCGGAAGTACGAAGTCGCTGCCGGGATCAGGGGTGGGATCCGGTTTGTTCCCGGTGCCGCCGCCTTCGCTGGTGCCTCCGGAGATGAAAACTTCCGGCTCTTTCTCGGTGCAGGCGGAGAAGATGGCAAAAAGTAAAAATGCTGTCAGGAAACGAAGTTTCATATACCTTTTTTTTGTCTGATGATAAAGTTCGTATAGGCTGGGTTAAGAAAAGAGTTAATTAATGGTTAATTCTTGAAATTTTTGGGGTTAATTTCTAGGAAATATACTATCTTCACCCCGGAAAGATATCCGATTATGAAGTCTCGCACCCGTGCCCGATGGCTCTTGTTTCTCCTGTTTGCCGTTTTGTCGTGGACCACACGCGCCCAAGGGTTGCGTCTCCGCGGCCTGGACTGTACGATTGGGGAGCGGACTTCGCTGGACCTCTTTCCCCACCACCGGCCTGCGGTCCGGGATAGCCTGGCCCTCCGCTTTGACGTCCGTCTCGAGTCGGACCGTTATGGTTTGGGGTACCTTTGCCGGATCGAGACGGACTTGCTTCCCCAGTCCCCGGTGATCAATCTTCTCTTTGAACGTGTGTCGGGCAGTTGGGTTGTCCGCCTGATTTGGGAGGGGCAGCGCTTCCTCTGCAGCCTGCCGTTTTCCGTAGATGAGATTCCGACGGGCCGTTGGTTTCCGGTGAAGATCGACTTGGACTTGATTGATGATTCGGTCTCCCTCACGGTTGATGACCGGTGGATCGCTTCGGATACGGTCGATTTGCCCGACAGGATCCATCCCCGGATCGTGTTCGGGCGGTATGAGGAGCAGACGGATGTTATGCCTGCTTCCATACGCAGCATTACTCTGAATGAGCGCCGGAGATCCTGGTTCTTTCCTTTGTCCGGCTACGGCGATGACCTCTCCTCCGGCGGTGTCTTCTTCCGGCAGCATGCCAAGGTGTCGAATCCTTATTGGCTGGTTGAGGATGCTTCCCGATGGAATCGGTTCTTCTCCAATCATTCCTCGACATACCAGTGCGCCGGATATGACTCCCAGTCTCATCGGTTCTGGGCCTTGTCGGTCGATTCCATCCGTCAAGTCGGCTTGATGAGCCGGTTGCATTCGGATCAGGCATTCTCCTCGCCCTGTCCAGTCCCGGTTACGCTGGGGACAGGATTTGTCGAGCCCAAGTCTCATGCCCTGTACGTCTATGACATGTGTCTGACGCCGGAACAGATGCTGGCTGGTCAGCCTTCCATGGCACGGCTTCAACCGGGCAGCCTGACCTGGGAGCCGATAGATACGGATGCCTTTGACTACCAGTTCCACCATCACAACGAGTGGGTCGACACCCTGGCCAACCGCCTCGTCATTTATGGCGGCTATGGCTTCCGGAAGTACAATGGCACCTTTTTCAGTCATCCGCTTGAAGGGCAAGGCTGGTCGAAACTGCCCCCGGTCCATGGCGACGCCTTATGGCCCCGGTTTATGGGGGCGATGGGCTGCGACCCTTCCAGCGGTCTGCTGTACTTTTTTGGCGGTAAGGGGAACGAGAGCGGCGAGCAGATTGTGGGCGCCCAGTATCTGTATTCGCTCCACAGTGTTGATCCCCGGACGATGGAGTGCCGGAAGTGTTGGCAGATCCCGTGGAAAGGCGACAACATCGTCACGGGGCGTAATATGATCATTGACGGGTCGGGCCATTTCTATGTGCTTGGATACAATGAGGCGCATACCCGGACGAACCTGTTTCTTTATCGGTTCTCGATGGAGGACGGATCTTTCGAAGTCATGGCAGATGCCATCCCTTTCTATTCGGACCGGATTACCTGCGTCGCCAACCTGTATTTCGATCCGGATTATTCGAAACTGATTGCGACGGTGGAAGAATCCGCAGACGATATCGAGTCCCTCGTTTCCGCTTATGTGCTGGATTATCCGCCGGAGCCTTTCGTATCAATCGGAGATCGTTCCCGGAGCAAGCGACGCCTTGCTTGGGGTGCGCTCTTTTTCCTGCTGTTCTTTGCAGCTCTGATCCTGGCCGCCCGTCTTTATCAGAAGCTGATCCGGCAGTCCAGAGACCTGCTTCATGATGAGAAGGAACTATCCCGCCCCAACAGTGTCCTGCTTTTCGGCGGCATCGTGGTGCGCGACCGGGAGGGCGAAGACATTTCGGCCCGCTTCACCGGCAAGATCCGGCAGCTTTTCTGCATGCTTCTGCGGCGTGGGAAGCGGGGCATTTCGTCCAAACACTTGAGCAGCATCCTATGGCCCGACCGGCCGGAAGGCGAGACGAAGAACGTCCGGGGCGTCACGATCCATAAACTCCGTTCGTTGTTTGCGCTGATGGACGGATTGTCCCTGGTCTCTCGGGACAAACGTTTCTACCTGGAGACAAAGAAACCGTTCTGGTGCGATTATTCGCAGTTCTACGACATCCTTTCCGACCGGTGGCCGGACCGTGACCAATTGATCCGCATCCTCTCCCGGGGGCCGTTCCTGATGGAAGAGACGGACCCCGTGTATGACAAGATGAAAGAGGAAGTGGAGAGTCAGGTCGAGCGCGTGATGATGGAAGAGATGCCCCGACGTTTCGCCATCCGGCAATACGCCGTCTGCCAGACCTGCGCCAACATCCTTTTCGGGATCGATCCGTTGAACGAAGATGCCCTGAAATACTCCATCCGCTCGTTGTTGGCCATGGAGAAGGACGAAGAGGCAAAGGCACTCTACAACCGCTTCATCACCCGCTACCTGAGGGACTATGGCGAAGAGTTTGCGCAGGGCTATGAAACCTTTGCGGGGCCCCGTCAGCCCTGAGTCTTATTGATTCTGTTCCAGATAGCAGCGCAGCAGCTCGAAATAGCTCGGGCCGTCGAGCACGACGTAGTTGGAGCTCTGGGCTTCGATGTACTCTTTCACGCCCTTGTGCCAGGTCGGGGTCTTCAGGATCGTGCGGATCCAGTAGAAGGGGAATTCCGGGTGCTGGGAGAGCATGGAGACCGCTTTCTTGCCGGCATCCTCGATCCGCTCCTCGCCGACGCTGGCGCCGCTGCAGCGCAGCACGGGCATTCCGTCCACGAGCATCGCATTTCCACCATTGGGCAGCTTCTGCGGTCCGATGCCATTGGGACTGAAGCTGGCATAGCTCTTCATCCCCGCGACCGACATCCCGGGGCCGTTGCCGTCGATGACGAAGCCCGTGACGCTCAGGCCCCAGCGCTGGAAGTAGGGACGGTTGTGCGCCGCCCAGGCCTCCACGCCGGAAGGCAGCCCGCTGACGGGCCGGGGCTCTTCGAGCATGCCGGGGTTGAGATAGCCGGCCCCGTTGTCGCCTGCGGCGAAATAATCCGCCTCTGATGCCGTCGTGCGGAGGTAATCCATTACCATCGGCGCCCGCCGGTCCAGGTTCGGGTTGATGCTCCACATCATCGGGACGCTGCCCCGGTTGGGGTCCTCCCAGATCATGGGCATCTGCTGGTAGATCCACGCGGCCGCGTCATAGTCGCCGACATAGAAGAGGATATATTTCTTGGTCGTGCTGACTTTCCCGTCCGGGGACAGCAGGCCGCGGGCCTTCAGCGCGTCGCGGGTCACCCATTGCTGCGGGTATTCCGCCTTGAGCGGGTAGTGCTGCCAGAAGGAGGCATTGGCCATCGCGCCCAGGGAGGCGGCGTCGGCATCCTTGTAGGCGTTGTACGCGCTGAGCAGCTTGACGGTCTCCCATTCGGTCTGGGCGGCCTCGTGCTTGCTCTTGTGGATGACGCGGCTGTTGTTGGAGTATTTGTGCGCCCAGGGGGCGAATCCGCCGACGTGGCAGAAACGCGTGCCCCCGTTGAGCTTATAGATCTCGTGGAAGATGGCCTGGAACATCGCCCGGTCGCCGTTGCCCTCCGTCGGGGCGTCCGAGGCCGGTTCGTCGTCCCAGGGGGAGAGGTCGAAGAAGAATCCCTTCTTCGAGACGAAATAGTCGTGGTTCGTGAGCTGGTGATGGTTCATGCCGGCGTTGCCGGGAGCCGTCATCCAGTACTGGTCGATGTAGTAGGCGGCCGTCTCGCCGCTGCACTTGCCGGTCTTGAGGTAATGGTCCACCGCCCAGCGGTAAGGCTCGAGCTTGGTGTGGAACTTCGACGTCCCGTCCTCGTTGAGCAGCCAGACCTTGACCGGGTATTCCCGCGCCATCAGGCGGGTGTAGATGCTGCCCGGGCGGAGGTCGTAGCGGACGGCCACCAGGTTGTCGGCGCCGGCGACCGTGGAGGCCACGTTGCTCGTCGAAGCGACGGCCGGGTCATAGACCACCAGGCCCTCCACCTTGTCCCTGAATACATCCAGCACTTTGACGGGATCGTACATCGTGACGACCCGCCGGCCGCCCAGCCATTTGCCTTCACCGACGCACTTGTCCCACCAGAAGTCATCGACGTTGATGTTGTTGGCGGTGACGTATTTGATATAGAGCCGGGGCTCGTCGCGGTTGACGATACCCTGCAGGGTGGCGGCCAGATGCATCGTCTCCCAGAGACGCACGACGCCGACGGAGTCGCGGGCGGTCACTTCCCGCCACCGGTTCATGTCCAGGACGACGATGTCTCCTTCGCCGACCTCGGGCTGCGTGGCCGGAGTGAAATCGACCGTAGGCTGGCATCCCCAGCCCAGGAGCAGCAGTGCCAGTCCGATAGTGAGTTTATTTCCAGCCTTCATTTTGTTCCATTTTTACGTCCTTGTTGGTATCGATAACCGTCTGCGGGATGGGCCACAGGTTGAAATTCTTCATCGAGGCGGAGCGCGGCTCGTCCCAGTAGGCATGTTCGCGGATGCGGTCCACGGCCACCGTTCCGCCCATGCGGAGCAGGGTGTTCCAGCGGATCTCTTCGTACATCAGTTCGCGGGCACGCTCGTCCAGGATAAGGTCCACACCCACTTCGTCCGCGGCTACGAGGTGGCTGCAGTTGGCGCGCCTGCGGATCTTGTTGATGTCCTCTGCCGCTCCCTGGGCATCGCCGCTGCGCCATCTGGCTTCCGCCCGGAGCAGGATGGATTCCGCGAGGCGGATGGCATAGTCGTCCCGGAAGATGTAGGTGCGGTTGCCGCCGCTCGCGTCGTCGATGTAACTGTCCTGGTGGATCTTGCAGGAGATGGGGAAACACTGGGTGTAGGCGGCGTCCACGGCGTCGCGGTTGGAGTTGCCCTCGCGGTACAGCATGCTCCAGGGGATGACCTTGCCGTAGTACTTGCTCTTCGACACGTTGCCGAGGAAGGTGCGGCGGTAGCAGGCCTCGCTGTTGCGCATGTCGCGTCCCCATTGCCCGCTCCAGATCTCGTCGCGGGTGTAGGCGGTGGGCATGATCCAGGTCACTCCGCGGCCGCCCACGTCGGGTGTTGAGCCGACCAGGTCGTTGGGAAGGATGTCCCGGAAACAGGGACCGTAACTGCGGGAGAAGTTGAGACGGGCGTCCCCGTCCTTGTCCAGGTTGGCCTGATAGTCGGTCTCAATCGTCCAGACGGCCTCGTAGTTGCCGTCGGCATAGTCCTGGTTGCCGATCTGGAAGAGGTCCCAGAAGACGTTGCCGGGGATGTCGACGCCGGCGGAAGCGTAGGTCCGGTCCTCCCGGAGCTGCCCGTTGGCGTCCGGAGAGTAGTCGTAATAGTACTTGGGCCCCTCCTTGGCGCGCGTGCCGAAGCGGTTGGTCATCAGGCGGAAGGTCCCTCCGTCGATGAGGTCATTCCCGTAGCGGATGGCCTGGGCGTATGCTTCCTGTGCCTCCGGCTGACTGCCTTCGGCCTCCAGGGCCACGCCCTTGTCGATATAGAGCTGGATCAGGTTGTGCTGGGCGGCGCCCCGGACGATGCGTCCCCGCTCGGGCGGGGTCAGCGGCAGGTCGGGAAGGATCGCCTCCAGTTCGTCTATGGCGAACTGGTAGGTGTCGATGCGGCTCTCGCGGACGAAGTCGTAGCGGGGCGTGGTCGTCAGCTCCCGGACGATGGGCACGCCGCCGAACTCCTCGCCCAGGTTGCGGTAGGCGTAGGCACGGAAGAAACGGGCCTGCGCGACGGCGTAGCGCCGTGCTTCATCCGAGTCCCAGGTGATCTCCTCCAGGGAGGCGCCGTACAGGGCCAGGTTGGCGCTGGCGATGAGTTTATACCAGTCGGAATAGAGGGTCTTGTAGTCCCCGGTCTCGGGGGTGAGGTTGCCGTAGTTGTTGAACTGGAGGTTCCGGCGGGTGGTCGGGACGTCGAACATGTCGGTCCC
>JAEEGI010020410.1_pt1 | contig 13276 bp, 22 predicted proteins | sample 8958751 | NCBI WGS metagenome assembly JAEEGI01 (sample SAMN16246545, study PRJNA631951) | gut metagenome | biome: gut microbiome; feature: rumen; material: KS-attached | host: Bos | place: Iran: Karaj | collected 2018-10
CTTTGCCAGCCTTCTCAGCCTTCTTTATCTCTTCCCAGGCTGCATGCTGCTCCTCCTTGGATTCATAAGTGACACCGCTAAACACATGAGGGTGACGGCGCACCATCTTATCTGAAACCACTTGGCACACATCCTCGAAAGTAAACAAGCCTGCCTCTTCAGCCATCACACTATGGAACATCACCTGCAGTAACAAATCTCCAAGCTCTTCCTTGAGATTCTCAGCATCACCTGTTTTATCCAGAATGTTGATTCCGCAGACCACCTCGGCAGCTTCCTCAATCACCTCTGGCTTGAGGCTAGTGTGAGTTTGCGCCCTATCCCAAGGACAGCCATTTTCACTTCTAAGTGTCTCTACAATTTCCTTTAATCTATCAATCTGAGCCATTGTATTCCCCGTCTTCTCTATATCTAATCATAGTCGCCACCTGTTACGGCTAGCGACAATAACGCATCCATGCGCTCCACTTCCTCTTCACCTTGCACTACAGAAATAAGCTTTGCTGTCTCTGTAGCCACGGGCATCTCCTCGTCTGGTCCGATTTCCATATTTGGTTGCTCTCCGCAATATGGGCACACCAAACTTGGTCCCACTTGAATTGATAAAAATCTGTTTGAACACTCCTTGCATTCATAAAAACCTGCAAGTGTTGTTCCATCTGGTACGTAATACATAATTATGGTCTCTCCTGAATTTTATGTATATTATTGTAGCACAATAAGCACATCACTTGATATGAAAGAAAAAGCATTTACATTACTAAAAACAGTGTTCCTGCTCCAATGAGAACGCACCCAACAATAGACTTAGGTGTGACCTGCTCATGAAGGAATATGAATGCCAATACAAGTGTAATCACTACACTCAGCTTATCTATTGGAACAACCTTTGAAGCTTCTCCCATCTGCAGTGCTTTATAATAACAAAGCCACGATGCGCCAGTAGCAAGCCCCGATAAAATCAAAAATATCCAGCTCTTTGTGCTTATCTCACTAAGTCCCCTTTGAGCATTCGTCAGGAAAACCATACCCCATGCCATTATCAGAACCACAGCTGTTCGTATAGCCGTTGCAAGATTAGAATTTACACCTTCAATGCCAACCTTCGCTAAGATTGATGTCAATGCTGCAAATACTGATGACAATATCGCAAATAAAAGCCACATACCATCGCCTCCCCATAGATAAACTAATCTTCCTTAAGAATGTAGTGCTCTACCATCTGAGCCACACCCCGAAAATATCTACTTCATTTTACCATTTTTAATTTGATTATGATAAAAAAATAAAGTACAATTTTACACAATACAGCAAAATAGAGGCTTGATTAAGGGAGGAACAACATGAATATTGAGCAAGAAATGTATGACCGAGTGACTGAATTCATTGCAAAGCGTTTCCCTGAGGACTGGGGTGATTTGCGAAGCGCATAAATTCAATGAAAAAGTTACCCATTGTTTGTGTGTAGTACGTGATGATGAAAACTCGCCATTTAAAGTACTTTCGCCTTGTGGTGTTTGCCAAGAACGTTTGCGTTATTGGGGAACTGATGTAAAAGTTGGTGTAACAACTGATGATGGCACTCTTAAATTTGTTACATTACAAGAATTACAGCCATATCATTGGACAAAGGCCTATCCAGCTGATGAATTAGAACATTTCATAAAATTAGATTTAGAATTTTAATTGGTGCCATAAAATGCCACTACCTTAAATGTATGAATTTAAGGTAGTGGTTATTTTTATAACTCTTTATAAAGTGCAATTATTGCTCTTAGTTATATCTTCACAGAAAAAAGGAGCCCGCCACAAGGGCAGGCTCTAACAATTTAATTATTTAATTCTTCAAGCTGGAATTTGCCTACATCTTCAATAAATTCATGACCAATGTTGTCATGATATCTTTTTCTTCTGGATTTGATTCTGCAATCATAAGTGTAATAGCAACGAGAGCTCCATCGCTAATGACTTTTTGACCATCTCGTATTAAAGCATCATTTTTGTCTAAGAACTCTAGAAAAAGCGATGCTGCTATTCTCTTACAGCCGTCAGCAAATGGATGATCTTTTATCATAAAGTACAAAAGATTTGCAGCCTTTTCTTCTAGTGATGGATACACTTCACCACCAAAAACATCTTGATATACTGCTGCAAGAATTCCTTCTACTTTTCCAGCTTCTTTTTCGACCCCAAATACATCTGAGCTAAAACTGTCTTCCATATGATTAATCATATTTCTACAATCTTCATATGTGATTCGATAAACAGGCTTATTTCCTTCTGGTTTGCTCAGCGACTGATGATCGTATTGGTCTAAAAGAACTAATGCGTCAGTATAAAGGTTTACTGCTCGAAGAACTTCTGCTTCTTCGATATCTAATGTATTTGCAATAATCTTTGATTGAATCTCAACTGTCTTATTTAAGGCTGCCAGTCTCTTTTCATTGATTGCATATCCCTTCATGATATATTGTTTAAGAACATTGTTTGCCCATCGCCTAAATTCGACACCACGTGAAGACTTTACTCGATATCCAACGGAAATAATCATATCTAGACTATAATGTTCAATGCTTCTTTCAACTTCTCTATCACCTTCAAGTTGAACTGTCGCAAATTTTGCGACAGTTGAATTATCCAATTCTTCTTTCAAGGCATTATTAATATGCTTACCAATGGTTTTAACATCACGACCAAATAATTCAGCCATTTGCTGTCTATTAAGCCATACATTTTCTCCATCTACAGCTACATCAAGTCGAACTTCCTTATCTTCTGTTTCAAAAAGAACTATTTCATTATTATTTTGTTCTAATATAGCTTTACTCATTATTCTACCTCCAGAACTTTTATCGGAAAAACCGACAGAAGTCTCGTCAAGCTCTCCTATCTTTTATTCTATCGTTTTAAATCTAGAAACTCTACTTCGAATTGTCTTTCTCAACTACACTTAAATCCACGTAATCTTCTGGATATCCGCAACGTCGCAAATAGTCTTTACCTCCATCTACATATACTGCTCCACAAGAACAGCCTTTAAAATCATGTCTTGTTACTGATTCAATAACCTCACCACATTTAAGGCATTTTATGCAATTTTTAACAATTCTCATCCTTCTTATCTCCCAAAAAAATCAATACGCCCTTGTCGATATTGCTTACATTCGCGGTATCAATCCAATGATTAACTCCGCTCATCACTTATCCTCTACTTATATCATTTATATACTTCCAGAATATATAATATACTAATCAAATACTTCTTTATTGTCAATACCAATAGTATAATTAACTATATTATTAATAAACGAGGTTGAATTGATGAACGATAATTACGGAGAGCAAATAAAAAACTATCGCATAAATCTAGGGATGACACAAAATCAGATCGCAAAAGAGCTAGATGTAACACCAGGCTATATCAGTAATGTTGAAAATGGACGTACTGCCATGTCCCTTAAACTCCTTATTTACTATTCTAAGCTTATGGGAATAACTCTGGATGAGCTTGTTGGAAAACTTGAGCCAGAATATCAGAAGTCTGCTATCGACAACGCCCTTTGGGATGCAATAAAAACTCTTGATGATGAACAAAAAGAAAAGCTCTTGGCTACAATTAAAATATGGCAAAAATAAAGGACAGCTATCTCTCACGAAATAACTGTCCTATGTAAAAATCTAGTGTAACCAAAATGGTCCACTAACCCCGTCCCCCTGGTCCTTTTCTGGCCTTCGCCTGCTCAATAAGCTGCTGCGCCTCCTCAAATGCTTCCGGGAGATAATCAGCGTACCATTCTTTTCCAGCTTTCTCCGCCTTCTTTATCTCTTCCCAAGCAGCATGCTGCTCTTCCCTAGACGAGTAGGATACGCCACTGAACACATGAGGATGCCTCCGCACCATCTTATCAGCGACAACCTGGCAAACATCTTCAAATGTAAATAGGCCTTCCTCTTCTGCTATCACACTGTGAAACATCACCTGCAAAAGCAAATCTCCTAGCTCTTCCTTTAGATTCTCCGCATCATTTGTCCTCTCAAGAATGTTAATTCCACTGACCACCTCGGCAGCTTCCTCAATTACCTCTGGTTTGAGACTAGTGTGGGTCTGAGCTCTGTCCCATGGACAGCCAGTCTCGCTCCTTAAAGTCTCAACTATTTCCTTTAATCTATCTATCTGTGCCATATTATCTCCTAAAATTTTTAAACAAGCCGCAGTAGCATTAGCTATTGCGGCTTCAAGTTTATAATTAATATATCACATTTATATCTCTTCCATGTACCATTCCGTCAAACCTACGGGTTTTTTAGCGTTTTTTCCATATCATCCGTAAAAATTTTGAAAATTTCCACTCACTGTGTATTATCTCAGCCCATATAATAGACACCACTTCCACCTTGGGCAGTAACCAGCAATCCATACTCCTCAAAGGCATCTCCACCTCATCAAAACTCACAAATCCCTACGGGTATATTCGCCATTTTCATTTTATACCCGTAGGTTTTGAATTCTGGCTCTCAAGTTATGCCACAGTGGCCGTTTCAAAACCCATTTTCTCGAAAATGGTCCACTAACCCCTTCCCCCAGGTCCATTAAACCGCAGCACTAACTTGCTTCTGAGCAGAAACAACCTTCTGTTTAATCTTTCATTAACTTCTCTACATTAATCTTATAAATCATGAGTCTCAATAAATAATCCGGCATTTTTCTATTTCTAAGTTCCCAATCCTGCAAGGTTCGATATGGAATTCCGAAATAATCACAAAACTCGCGTCTTGTCATTCCCGTACTCTCTCTTAACTCAATCAAAACATCTTTATTGTCTCTATTTTGAACATCCATAATATTTAATGCTCCATAAATTTACATTGTTATAGTCTCAATCTTAGCAATTTCATCTTTTAATGCTAATTTTGTAGTTCTAATATCAATGTCGTTTTGCAACTTGAGGAAATATTCATCAGAAACGCCGAAGTACTTTCCTAGCCTCAAAGATGTATCAACCGTTATTTTTCTCCTATCATGTAAAATATCCTGAACTCTAGATGTTGGCACAAAAATATCTTGAGCCAACTTATAAGCAGATATTCCAATAGGTTCCATAAATTCTTCTTTTAATATTTCCCCAACCGTAGGTGTGCTAATTCGCCTAGCCATATGACCTCCTAATGATAATCAACTATTTCAACATCATAAAAATCATTATCTTTTTCAGTAAAACATATGCGAAATTGATCATTAATGTAACTCCATTATACACGCTACACGTGTACATTTCAATCATGTATATAAGCGCGTCACAGCACGCATCGCGTATATATGATACCACCCGCAACGCGTATATTTAACCCCGTTCACAAATTCAAAACACAAATGCGTTACCATCCCCTTATCAAACAAAACAGAAAGGAAGGATTGTAATCGGCTCCGCCGATGATATCAAAAAGGACCCTGAATACTCAGAGTCCTTACGTTAAAAGATATTTGGTTACCGTCGCCTCTGTAACATCTCTTTTGACCCATAGGGTGCGTGGTTGCAACGAAATTTACCACCTCAAATACCTCTTATTTGTATAAGTATGTTAACAAGATTATAGTCTTTTGTAAAGAATTCGCTTATTTCTTAATTTTGTAGTCTGTTCACTTTTAACGGAAGGATTGTAAATGGTCCACTAACCCCGTCCCCCTAGTCCATAACTAGCTATATATGGCTCGAAATTAATCTCCAATTCCTTCCAATCAGCCTCAGCCCCATTTTTAATTGTCTCGGTAAGCCCAACTTCGGTCTCTCTGTCAGCTATCATTTCTTCCACCTCTGACAGAGTATAGAAGTCCTCTCCACCATAATATTTTCTAAGAGGACAATCCTCGTCATATATAGACTCATCATCATCTAGCTCGCAGTAACAATAACCTCTGTATCCATGCTCCCCATCTAAGAATTCATCTTCTTTAGCGAACTTGCCATAAGAACGAACAGTATCGCCCTCATAATATTCACCTGAATTTGGCGTGTTAAAATGAAAATCAATCAGAATGTACTCACCACTATACTTAGCGACTTCCTCCTCTGACAATTCATAGGCGCCTCCATTCCCGTAAAGTACTCTATCCTCCTCAGATATCCACGCAAGTTCAGTAGAATCTGAATATATGAAATGCCACTTCCCGTCGCCATCCACGAAACTTTTATCGAAAGAATGACTAGCAGCTCCTCCAGAACCATCACCGTAAATATAGCCATATTCATTAATATGGATATAGCTCCTACTCCAGGTCACACCCGAATATACGGTTTTAAGCTTTCCATCAAATTCCTTGATAATAATATACTCAATCCATCCCTCAGCTGACATTGGAGTGTCAATATGAAGCGCTAATTCAGGCTCCCCATCAGCCCCACAATCAATGTAGGCATATTCGATTTTATCAAGCCATATCTCAACAGTGTCATCATCCCCTACATAATCAGCAATGATACAATTAACAAGCTCTTCTAGTGTGTACTCCTTCCCCTCATAATTCTCAAATGTGAAATATTCGCCCTGAGCCACATGTCTGCCAATTGTAACAGGCACCTCATTATTAAGAAATCTTTCATAGAGAGCCTGAGCCTCGACACCTGATTCCTCCGCAGATTCCTCCACTTCACCGCCATCTGTGCTCTCAGAAATATCAGCAGACACTGCCTCTTTCTTACCACATCCTGCCAGTAGCATTATGCCTATTAAAAAAAACGCTGTTAATCTATTCTTCAAAAAAATCACCTCTTGTAAAAATGGACCACTAACCCCGTCCCCCTGGTCCATCAAACAAGCCGCAGTAGCATTAGCTATTGCGGCTTGAACATTTCTAATCTGCTATATCATTTTTCTATATCGCTCCATATCCTTAGCATCAATTTTAAGCACAGCACATGCCTGCTCAAATGATTGATTGAACGATTGCATAATACTCTTTATCGAAAAAGCTATGGCCTCAGTATGCCCTTCTGTTCTTCCCTTATTAGTCAAATCTATAACAGCCTTGCACATATTATAATTACCTTCCTTGTCTTTGTTCGGCAGCTTCACATTAGCAAAATCACGCATCATCTCTGCCGTATCGCGAGAAATACTTTTGAATTTGTCGTCCTTGCTAACCAACTCTGCCATAGCGTCACCATCATTCCTTGTGCTAAGAAGATTAAACAGCTCTCTTAACTCTGTCCTATACTCAGGAAACTCTCTCATATCTATGATAGAAAAAAGATTGATGTCACAATCATCGACAAACGCCTCTATCTTCGAATCAAGCTCATTAAACATCTGCCGCAATGTGGTCGGTCCATCCCATGTCTTAGTTCCCCAGTAGATTGTAACTGTTACTACTGGCTTTATTGTATCACATTTTCTAAATCCCGATAAGTACTCTTGGCCATCGCACAGGCCATCGGCCTTGTTGGCGCTAGCTATTAGCTCAACCTGATCAAGATAGGTGATGGCATTGTACAACATAGTCCTAACCGGCATAGCATAATGAACATCCGATTGATTCTCAATCCCCAGAATCACGTAATACGCCTCATCATTCCTCTTGATAACCGACTGCTTCAAAATATCGCGAAACTTCTGCAGGTTGCGCTTCTTGCCATTCCCCGTGGGAACTATGGCAAGTCCAGCCGAGTCCACATCCTCCAGATTCTCCCAGTGAATTACCTCCTCCCCTTCATATAGATAGCCATTGAAAAAATCCGCGAATATCTGCGGATTTCTCATGTACTTCTTAGTTTGCACATCCTTACTTCCCATTGCTATTTCTCTTTCTATATTGCTTATAGAAAAATTATAACACAGGAGTTTCGAACATACAATCGTTTTCTGTTCGATATCTTGTTCGATTTTTATTCGACTATTCGCCATCTCCACGCTCACTATTAGCAGGAACCTCTCTTCTAATAGTTCGCGAAGCAACAAATCCTCCAATCAATCCTAGCATCATCCCTGCAGTCATCCATGTTCCAATGCGGTAATTAATAACTCCAAAGGCTGCCCCGATTGTGATGCCAATCAATACGCCAATGCACATGCACGAAAACACGCTATCGAATCTTCTCTTCCGCTCCTTCACATACCTTCGCACTATCTCAAGTCCACCCATTGGCACGCAAAACTTCTCATCTCTCGGCGGCTGGCAAGCCCTGTACACCTCTTCCAGCTCAAACCATTCCACCCCGTCCAGCTCTTCCTCCTGAATGGTAATATCGTCAATGCCTGCCTCCTCGTCGTAGACATACACAAACGCTATTTCATTGTCCTTGAAGGGCTTCCCATGGAATTCCTTCTCATACTGAATAGGAAATGTCCCTGCAAAATGCAAATCCTCCGGCACTACCTGAAGACCAAGCTCCTCCGACAACTCCCTGATAGCCGACTCCAGCGGCTCGTCTCCCGCCTGGATATGGCCCGCTGATGAAGTATCATATCTGCCAGGAAAAGAATCCTTGTTAAGTGCCCTCTTCTGCAGTAGCACCTCCGTCTTGTCCCCATTTTCCCGAAGCACCCATATGTGCGCAGTTCTGTGTCGAACGCCATCGGCATGAGCCTGTGACCTAGTCACCCTCTCGCCAGTAGGCTGCCCATTTTCATCTACAATATCAAAAATCTCGTCTGCCATTTTATTCTCCTTCATCAACAATTCAACCGTAAATGGTCCACTAACCCCGTCCCCTAGGTACATTACTTTGCGATTGCATTTTTCACAAATGGAAATCTAATAACCAAATCCTTATCCATTTCCATCATTCTCAATAGTCTGCTTGCTGCGCCTGATGGATGATTAATTCCAGCCTCCCACGCTTCAACAGTTTTATCCGACACACCTATGTAGCTTGCAAATGACTTCTGAGACATTCCAGTTGAATTTCTTATTTTCTTAACTTCTGCTGCTTCATATATTTTAACAGGCTCTACCACAATCTTATGTCTTTTAAGAATAGGTTTTTCACTCTGAGCATCCTCAAGTGCTTCATTAAGACCTGTCATAATACTATTAAATACTCTGTTATCGCTCATATTACTCACCTCCAAGGCTCCTTTTAAGCACTTCAATCACAACCACTGTATAAACCCAGTCTTATCCCCACTATTGTACCCAGCATGCTCATAGAACCCCAGCGTCTCGGCATCCTTCGCCCCAGTCATCAGGAATATCTTATAACAATCCGCCTCACGAGCAATTTCCCTAGCGTAGTCAAGACAAGCCCTAGCATATCCGCATTTACGGTAATCCTCGTGGGTCACCACATTCTCCACAAAGGCATATGGTCTCACATTCCAGGTAAGATTTGGAATGATAATGCAGGTGCAGCTCGACACTATCTTGCCATCCACTTCATTTACAATCAGGTGATAATCCTCGTCCGTAAGAATCTTCTCCCAAATCTCCGCCAGATGTTCATCGTGCTCCGGAATGCTCTTCTCATGAAGGAAAAGATACAGTTCCAGCATCGAATCTAAATCTTCAAATGTAACCTCTCGTACCATATTCGTCTCCTATGCTTGTCCGTACTTATTGTCCCACTAGCCCTCAGAATTTGCATTTATCAGCGCCGCAAAATCCTCAAAGTACCAATCCTTCGTAGGCTTCTGCCCACCAGCCTTCTTAAAGAAGCAGCTAGGTATCTCCCGCTGGGCCAAGTTCTTGGCTATGCATGGTGTACATCCCTTGTCATGATTGGTAGGATGACATGGGCATGCCGTGTCCGTGCATGTGCAAAATGAAACTGATGATTGATTCTCTGACATATCTATACTTCCCTTCTAATGTTTATTTCTATTAAACTATTTATTCAAACTAAGCGACACTTCCACATCTCCATTGGCCAACATACTCTCCAGCTCCTCTTGCGACGCCTTAAGCTTCCCAAGTTTTGTATATGCCCAAGTATTTGACCCATAAAAGATAACAATCTGATTCCCATTATAAAGAACAATATCTCCAGGCCCTGTAGTCATCTGTATATCGTCACTTGTTATATCTGCTCCAAGTGAACCCACCTGCTCAAAATCACCATACATCCTCATCTGAATCGTCATAGATCCGTTGTCATCAATCAGATTTTCAAGGGCTTCAACCGATTCATTATCTTCCCATTCAACGGATTGATCTACATGATCAATCGAAATGTTAATTATTCCTTTTGATAATTCTTCATTTGCCAATTGCTCATCTCCTATATTTGAAGTAACAACATCTTGCTCCTCACTGGTATCAGCTTTTAGTTCTGAATACACTACAGATGCCTCTTCATTATTATCCTTCCCACATGCAGAAAATAAAGCGCTGCTTATTAAAAGAAAAGCAAACACGCACACATTAACTCTTTTCATTAGGAAATTCTTCATAAAAAAACTCCTCTTGTAATAATGATCCACTAACCCCGTCCCCCTGGTCCATCACTTAAGCAATTTCTTTATTCTCTTTTCATTCTCTTTTGCAAAAAAACTTAATTCATAAGATCGAATTCTTTCTTTAACCATATTAGGTTCTACGAATCCAATCTTAACAAGCACTGCTAATCGATTAATAACAGTCTTATTTGTAACCCCAAGCTCGCGGCTAACTTCTATAGGTGTGAACTCGCCCTTGTATTTCTTTAACAGCAGCAATAGTAGCTCTTTTTCCTTGCCTTTCATATATGACATACTGCCTTCCAACTCTTCACCGCTGCTGCTTTCTGATATTTCGCAAACCTTATTGGAATACAATAACACCATCCTAAGAAAATAATTAAACCAAATCTCCGGATGCGGTGGATTATCTCTACCTGAATAATATAGGGACGGCAGTCCCATCTGAATAGAATCATAGTATTCCTCTATATCATAGGCAAAGTACTCCTCAAGGGAACCAATTCCATTAAAACCAAATCCATTAACATCTAGAATATAACCAGACAATAATCTGGCAGTTCGCCCGTTTCCATCTTCAAATGGATGAATAGTAACTAACTGATAATGAACAATCGCAGCTACAATAAGAGGATGATCATCTGTAGTATTCACATACTCCACTAATTCATCTATCAAATCTGGAATATCAATGTATTCTGGAGGAATATAATCAGGATGGCCTGTTTTTGAATCATATACCGCGAACAGTATTCCAGGTGGCATTGGTCCTCTAAGACCAATCTTCTCCTTTGAAGCTCCCTTTTCTACATATTTCTGCACATCTAGAATCAGTTTCTTGGAAAACTTCTCATTTTTCTTAGCCTTTTCTTCTAGATAATTCAGTGCAAGAAAATAGTTACGCACTTCCTGTTCAGGCCTAAGGTAATGTTTCCTTTCATCGCTTTCAATAACCTCATCAACCTGCTTCTCAGAGAGGGGATTTCCCTCTATTTTTGTAGAAGCATATGAGCTCTTTTTCTTTGAATTCTTTCGTAGCTTATTGGCTACAGACAGAGAAATATTAACTGTCGATACCTTATATCTATTCTTTTCTATTTCAGTAATATATTTCAAAATTTCATTATTTAAGGTTACTTTTATCATAAAAATAGCACCTCCTGACAATATATATCATATCAGAAAAGGTGCTTTTTCTCCACTAAAATTACACTATTTTTACACTATTTTCCATTGGCTAATAATGATCCACTAACCCCGTCCCCTTGGTCCATCACTTCCCCTAAATCAACTCCCCACTAAAATGCTGTATCTCGTGCTGTATAATCTGGGCTGTGAATCCTGCGTACTTGCCATGCTGTGGCTTAAAGTTCTGGTCAAGGTAATCCACCTCGATTTCCTTGTATCTCACACATGGACGTACTCCATCTAGGGATAGGCAGCTCTCTTCCGTCTCATACTTCCCACTCTTTGCAGTAATCACAGGATTAACCAGGGGAAATATAAATGGACCAGCAGCTACAACAATAATCTGCTTCTTCACTCCAATCATGTTGGCAGCCATGCCAACGCATCTATCCAAATTTGCTTTTAATGTATCCATCAAATCCACAATCACCTGCGCATCCGCCTCTGTGGCTGGCTCAGATTTCTGCTGTAGGAAAAGTGGATCTCTTACTATCTTTTGTACCATCTATAACCTCACTTAATAATTGGCCTCTTCTAATTTCTCATTCCTCAGCTCCTTCAAAAACTCATCATAGGGAACGTACTCCTCCGGATACACGCTCTGCTCCATATCATAAATCTCAGCAACATTAGCATTAAACTGCTCTTCACTCACAAGCTCATCTTCCCACTCATAAGTCAATATATATGGATAATTCTCATCGGCAATCATATGCTCCCTGTCTGCGTCACTGAGATACGCTAATCCAATACCAATTTCCCTAAACTCACCATCTTCCAACTTGGTAATAGTTAATGGGTAGTAATCCATATGCCCAGTATTTGTATAGACAAGCCCACTTCTTTCGATGTACTGTGAACCTAGTCGTGGGAAATTGTAGCTTACCACTTCACCATCGTAATAAGTTGCAATAATCTCTCCACCGGCCTCCATTCCCGTGTCTATAAATAACTCCGGTACATCATCGTCATCTAAATAAATCATTGTTACTTGTAATCCATGATTGCCCGTTTCATCTGGTGCTACAAGTGCTTTCCTCTACACTGACTTCTTCCGGCTCTATTGCTGCTTCTTCCTTAGACGCAGTTTTGCATCCAACCAGCATTGATGCCATCAAAACAGCTACAATTACTCTCTTCTTCATTTCAAAATCTCCTTTTTCATAAACTCAACTCCCCAACACATACATGCTGTCTCTCATGCATATTTCACCATTCCTAGCAGCTCGCTCCACTCGCAGGTCTGCCCGAGCTCCACAGACCATGGGCTGTCGCCCGCAAGGAAGGATTATAATCGGCTTCGCCGATGGATATATAAAAAGTATATTTCACTCCTCTCGCCTAGTCCACCAATAACTTTGCCAAAAACTGTCATTTTTTTATTTTACCTTTTTTGATAATCTAATAGTTAAAGATAATATTAAGTTTTTAATAAAGGAGGATGTTATGAAAAATTTATCTTTTAATCAGAGGTCTTACATCGAGGATTTATGTACAATCTACAACATGCGCAAAGCAGATTTAGCAAACGCTATTGGAGTATCCGAAAGAACTCTTGCCAGATTCAATCACGAAAAAGTAATACCGCGAGACCTACTGCATTTAATGGAAAAAAAATATTTCCTCTATGCTAAAGATTACGGCTTAAAAACACAGTATTCTTGTGGAACAAAATTTCATTTGAAGGAGTATATAAATG
>JAEEGI010020414.1_pt1 | contig 13275 bp, 5 predicted proteins | sample 8958751 | NCBI WGS metagenome assembly JAEEGI01 (sample SAMN16246545, study PRJNA631951) | gut metagenome | biome: gut microbiome; feature: rumen; material: KS-attached | host: Bos | place: Iran: Karaj | collected 2018-10
AGTGTTAAAGCCATGAAACGTACCTTAATTGTACTATTCAGTTTGATGCTGTGCCGTGGATTGATTGCCCAAACGCATACCTGCAAGTATTGGTTCGACAATAACGAGGAGCAATGCGTGACCACGAGCTTCAGCGGCAACGTGTGGGACGCCGAATTGGATGTGAGTCACTTCAATGACGGCTTCCATGTCTTGCACTACCAACTGATTGACACCACATTGTCACCCATAAAGAGTTACCTCTTCCACAAAACATCAACCATTGAAAGCACGAATCAACAGTATTTCTATTGGTTTGATAATCAATACAGCAACATGCAAAGCGGCACACTGGGCAACGGCATCCTATTGCTCAACGTGGAAAGCATTCCCGCAGGATTCCATAGCCTTCACCTGATGCTGAAAAACGATAATTATTCCACCACCAAAAGCTATCTTTTCATCAAGACCGAGATGGCCGACTTGGGTGTCAACCTCCACTACCACTGCTGGTTCGACGAGGATTTTGGCCACCACCAGACGGGCATGTTGGGCGACGGCAACCTCCTGCTCGATGTGACCTCTCTTGCTGATGGCGAGCATCTCGTTCGCTTCTATTTGGAAGGCAGCAACGTGGCGGCCACACAGAGTTATGTCTTTATGAAGGGCGAAGGAGGCGAAGTCTATGAAATCACGGCCACGGCTGTCCCTGCCGAAGCCGGCACCGTGACAGGTGCGGGCACCTATTACGCCAACAACACCTGCACTCTGACCGCCATTCCCAACAATGGCTGTGCTTTCAGGTGCTGGATGGAGAACGGCACCGTCGTCTCGGAAGAGGCCGCTTACACCTTCACCGTGACGGGCAACAGAAACCTGGTGGCCCAATTCTCGGGTACTGGCGTCGATGAGAACGATGGGGAAGGGCTGGCCCTTTATCCCAATCCTGTGAACGACAAGCTAATTGTCGAGAGCAATAGCACCATCCGTTCATGCGAGGTTTATTCCATCACGGGACAACTTATGCTTTCATTCACAAACAGTTCCGAAAGACTTGAAGTGCCGGTCGAGGCGCTGCCCCAAGGCACCTATTTGGTGAAGTTGGTTGCCGACAAGTTTGTGCAAACTAAGAAATTCGTGAAGAAGTAGTTGTTTGGTTCTTCCTGTAAGCTAATCAACACTATAATATGAATCATCGTACTTTTGAAAACTGAAATGTAAAAAATCTGTAGAATTATGAACACAAGCAAAAAGACCAACACAAAAAAGATTTTGCTTATCGCGATGGCATTATGCTTCATGCTGCCGGCGATGGCACAAAAAACAAGTGACAAGACTGCCTTTGAGCAATTAAAAAAGAAGGTGAAAGAAGTGGAACAGATCAACCGAAGGGCTGGGTCATACACTCAAAAAATTGACAGCACGGTTTATTCAACCGGGACGAAAGATGTCCTGCAATATGACGAGAACTTCAACTGTACCAAATGGAGCTCCTATTATTATGATGAGCTTTCTCAATACATAGAGTATGAATACGATGCCCAAAATCGTGTAGTCAGCCAAACGACCATTTACCCCTATGGTAACAGCGGCTTCAAAACGACTATGGAATATGATGTGGCCGGAAACCTCACGGTACAGACTGGCTATGCAAAGCAAAATGAAGAATGGGTTGAAACCTCTCGCATGATTAGGGAGTACGATGCCGTTGGAAACCTCACGTCAGAGACCAGCTATGGAAAGCAAAATGGAGAATGGGTGGCACAGAGCCTTGATACCTATGAGTACGACAGCGAAGGCCACGTGCTTTTTATGCACGAATATTACATGAATTCTACTAGCGGTAGTTGGGACGAGTTCTATTACGATGTTCACAACTACACCAACGGGCTTCACACAGAGTTCATTGCTTACATGACAAATTATGAAGGAGGGTTTATTCCCCACAGACGGATTACGTGGGACTATAACGAGCAGCAATGGTGCGTGCGGGAAGAATATTGGGACTGGTACCAGGACGGTGGTGGAGAACTTGCATATTGGATTCTCGCAAATAGGTACGATATTGTGTATTTCGACAACGGTAACGTCAAGGAAAGGATTAGCAACATGGTTGATTGGGTAACGGGTGATGCTTTTCCATACGAAAAAACGGTATATGCGTACGACGGACACAACAACGTGACCTCGACCGATTCATACGCTTATACTTTCGACACATCCGAATGGTCGCTCCTTTTCAGTACGGTGATGGAATACGACCAGTCTGTTTCAGTCGATAATATCGCGGGTTTCGCTTTGTTGTTCGACGAAACCACCTCAGACTATTGGTCGTCCGGCGAAAGCACCTCACCCTATAAGGACAAATTGTTGAAAATCACGAATTTCGTCTGGTGGGAGGAAGAGGATGAAGTCCAAGATGTTTATTATTCCACCACGACAAACTCGCCTGCGTATGTCGACCTCGGCCTGCCGAGCGGCACATTGTGGGCCACATGCAACGTGGGAGCCGACACGCCCGAAGGCTACGGTGACTACTTCGCCTGGGGCGAGACCCAGCCCAAGGACACCTACAACTGGAGCACCTACCAGTACTGCATGGGCAGCAGCAACACCCTTACCAAATATTGTAACAATTCCAGTTATGGCTACAATGGCTTCACTGACGACCTGACCACCTTGTTGCCCGAGGACGATGCTGCCACAATCAACTGGGGCAATGGATGGCGCATGCCCACACAAGCGGAATTTCAGGAATTAATCGACAATACAACTGCCATTTGGACGACACAGAACGACGTGAACGGTTATCTGTTCACTGCATCCAACGGCAATAGTCTCTTTCTGCCCGCCACGGGTTTCCGCCTCAATAGCAATCTCTACTTCCCAGGCGGCGAAGGTGACTACTGGTCTAGTTCGCTTAGCGCGTATCCAAGCAGCGCGTGGTACTTCTACTTCGATTCGGACGGTTACAACATGGGCCACGGCCACGATCGCTACTGTGGTCGTTCTGTCCGCCCAGTGCGTTCTTCGTCCGGGCCAAGCCACACCACCCAAACCGTCGAATTGTCAGCAGGCTGGAACTGGTGTTCGTTCAACGTCGAAATCACCTTGAACGACCTGAAATCCGCTCTCGTGGACGCTGTGCCAGGCACCAGCATCACCATCAAATCGCAGACCCAAAATGTTAAGTACCAAAATGGCAGGTGGGCTGGTACGCTGACGGCATTGGACATGACCCAAATGTACATGATTTCAGTCACTAACGACTGCGAAATCACGCTTGAAGGCACGCCGATTGATCCTTCCACGCTTACGGTTACCATCAACAGTGGAGTCAACTGGATTGCATTCCCATACAGTGAGAGTATGAGCGTTACGAACTTCTTCGGCTCGTTCCCAGTGAATAACGACCAGGTGAAATCGCAGTCGCAGAACGCGAGATACCAAGGCAACAGATGGGGCGGGCAGTTGAACACGCTTGTGCCGGGAAAGGGCTATATCTACAATTCAGCAGCGACAGGGACTAGGACTTTCGTCTTCCCTGCAAGCGCTAAGTAGTCTATTCAACCTTACAAACCCAAATCGACCGCTCTCGGAAGGGGGCGGTCGTTTTTTTAGGACGGCCTCAACAGGTATAGATCCCGTGCCTTTACCCACATGCCTCCGCAGGGATGACATACCCGTTGAGGCCTTAGGCAAGCCGCGCATGTCATTCCAACGTGGGCTTGTGCGGGAGCATGGAAATCAAAGATTCGACGGAGTCAATCTATAGGAGGCGGTTCAAAAGCCATGGAAATTTTCCCCTTAACCATGCCCAATTTTTCCATTCTTTTCCTAACTTTGCCCCATCAAAAAGTACAAATCTTAAAATCCTGAACACACAAACCATATTCAAACTACAGATTACACAGATGAAACAGATTTCCTCGGATAGAATTAAAAAGCACAAGTGCCCATTGGTACAGATGCCTGCCGGCAGTGAACGCCCATCCGTACCAATCGGGAGCTTGCGACCCAAGAATTTTGGAAGACAAATCCGTAAAATCTGTAAAATCCGTAGTTAAATAAACTCCTGAAATCTCAAATCTTTAAATTTTAAATCTTAAATTATTAAAAATTAAATCATTATGAAACACATTTCGATTAAAACCTTGTTGTTGGCACTCCTTTTCGTGGTTGCAGTGCCTTGTGTGAACGCCCAAGTGGCTCATATCGGCGACATACTCTGCACCACGGGTGTCTATGTAAGCCCCGTTGAGTTTGATGATTCTGGTCTCGAGGCCATGGGCGTAATTTTCTATGTAGATGCCACGGGACAGCATGGTTGGGCGGTGGCGTTGGAAGATGCGGGAAACTTTAAATGGTCTAATGATTCCTATGTGACACCATTACCAAATTATTCAACTGTACGAGCAGCAATCTATGACCAAAATGGTTTATTCAATACACAAGAAATGCTCAATTGGGATACTCCTTATAATTATACATTTCCAGCATTTGAGGCCTTGGATGTGGATAACGGCTGGTATTTGCCCGCTATTGGTCAGTTGAACTACCTTTATGGCAATCTTGTAGAAGTGAACGAAGGACTTGCTGCTGCTGGAGGCACAATGTTCGTTATGACAAGCAGTTGGACATATTGGTCTTCCTCCGAGAAAGATTCTATGTATGCGTGGTGTTTAAGTAATACGGGTAAGTTGATGCAATACCCCAAAAATTCTTCCGACACACATGTTCGTGGTGTTCATAATTTCTAACGAAGCCAGCTCATAACCATAAAAGAATTCATTATGAGTAAGATAAAGAGAAAAAGGGGCGCACTTGTTGGGGTGTTGATGGTGCTGGCGTTGGCTTTGGGGAATGGCGTTTTTGCACAAGCTGTGAGTCGTGAAATGGCTCGAAATGTGGCCGAGACGTTTTTCAACCAAAACGCGAGAAATAGTTATGGCCAACTGGTTCATTTTGATGACATCACCGACGAAACACCCTTTCAGAACTTTTACGTCTTTAGTGCCGATTCGGGTTTTGTGTTAGTGGCAGCTGACGAGCGGGCGACACCCATCTTGGGCTATTCCAAGACGAGTTGTTTTGTCACCGAAGAAATGCCTGATAATTTAAGATGGTGGTTGGATTGGTATGATAACCAGATACAATATGCCATTGATAACCAATTGCCCCCCTCTGAAAAAGATGAAAAGCAATGGAATGACCTTAAAGCTGGAAATCGTGGCGAAATGCAAACACGAATTACTGTAGGACCATTGACCGAGACATTATGGGGACAAAAGGGCTATACTAACGGCAATACTGGAGATAGGATAGACCTTTACAACCAGCAGTGCCCTGATTCTGTAGGAGTGCATTGCCTTCCTGGATGCGCCGCCATTGCTTTGGCTCAAGTGATGCGTTATTGGCAACATCCAACTTATCCGCATGGAACCAAGACTTATACTCCACAAGATCCTCAACATCCGGAGTATTATCCAAGAACTGTTGTTTTTGGCAACTATTCTTATGATTGGAGCAAGATGCCGATTATTCTTAAAGAGTCCACAGCACAAGATACAGTTGACGAAGTGGCACGGTTTGTTTATCATTGTGCTGTGTCAATTGATTCTGATTTTGGTATTAGGGAAACGGGAGCGAGTTTGTCATCGATTGCTTCAGCCTTATCCGAATACTTTTATTATAAACCCACTTTGAGTCTTGAGCAAAGGTCGTCTTATTCTGATGCAACGTGGAAGCAGATGCTGAAAGATGACCTTTCTGCTTCGCCTGGTCGTCCGGTCTGCTATCAAGGGACATATTATGATGAGAACAATAATATGCATGGGCACGGATGGGTTTGCGATGGGTATGAAGAGGTTGGTGAGAATGATTATTTTCATTTCAATTTTGGTTGGTATGGAGCTTCCAATCAACAAGGTATTTCGTATAACAATTATTATAGTATAGACCCTGTTCAGAAGTATCTATCGCTTCAATATATTGATAATCAAGCTGCTATTTTTGGTATTGAACCAGCCGATGCTGAGATTACTGCAACCGTTATTCCTTATGGCAGTGGAATGGTTACTGGTATGGGTATATATCAAAATGGAAATTCGTGTACGCTGACTGCCACATCCAATTCAGGCTTTACTTTCATGGGTTGGTACAAAGACCCGATGGGTGCTTTGTTGTTGTCGAGGCAACCTGAATATACCTTTACAGTGACGGGCGACAGACATTTGTACGCTCATTTTATCTTGGCGAATTACACCGTTATGACTTCATGCAGTCCTACAGCGGGTGGCAATGTCGCGGGAGGCGGCACTTATATGGCAGGAAGCACGGTGACCCTCACGGCCACGGCCAACACAGGCTATGTGTTCAGTTGCTGGACCGAAGACGGCCAAGTGGTTTCCACACAACCCACTTATTCGTTCACAGCCCTTTCCGACCGAAATTTGGTGGCCAACTTTGTAAACCTGTCCTTCTCTTTGGGTACGGTTATCACCAACCCGGACGGCTCAAAAGGTGTGGTGTTCTACATCAACCCGACCTATACGGGCGGGTGTATGGTGGCATTGGAGGATGTCTCAACAGGTTGCTCGTGGGGCAGTTCAGGCGACATTCCCTTTGTGAGGAATTACACTTACACGCAAAACGAGTGCCTGCTGTCGGATTTGAATGGCTACGCCAACACTGAAGTGCTCCGCAATTACCAATCTGCTAACCCCAACTACGCTTCAGGCAAAGTAGACTTTGGGCAAGGTTGGTATGTGCCCTCGGCGGGACAACTGCGCAAGTTGTACGGGGCGTTGCCTTTCATTGAGGTACCTATGGAGAATGCGGGAGGCACCACGCTTTCCGATAATGCCTATTATTGGAGCAGCACGGAAAGCTCGGAATCCTACGCTTGGACTTCCGCTTTTGAGATGAGTAGTAGTTCCAAGACCTCGAATTACCGTTTGCGTGCTGTACATGACTTCTCCATCAACAACACCGCTCGCGTGCAGCTTCGCACAAATAACGCAGAGTTGGGCACCGTGGCAGGCACAGGCTTCTATGCTAATGGGGCTACGGTCACCGTTACAGCTACGCCTTCAGGCAACAACCTGTTTCGTGGCTGGACGGAGGCTGGGCATTTGGTGTCGCAAGATCCCACTTATACCTTTACGGCCAACGCCAACCGCGATTTGGTGGCCAATTTCGCCATCCGTGGCGGGGTAGGCACCTTGGTGAATAACCCTGACGGTAGCCAAGGCGTACTCTTTTACTTGAATGATGACGGCACCGAAGGCTGGATGGTCGCACTTGAAGACGCTTCGGAGGGTTGCCAATGGGGACCAAGCAGCGATGTTACTATCATGAAAGACCGAGCTTTGAACGACCAGACCGTGTTGAGAGACCAGGAAGGTTTTTACAACACTTGGCTGATCAGGATTTCGCAAGGCACCGACAATGGCTATGCGGCAAGTGTGGTGGACTTCGACAACGGCTGGTATCTGCCTTCGTCAGGGCAGTTGCGCAAGCTGTATGCTGAATTACCTATGATTGAAGAAGCCATCATCAAGGCTGGCGGTAGCACCCTGACGGATGGCAAGTACTGGAGTAGCACGGAGTATTCGGCTTCCTACGCATCAACACCTGGTTTCGAGGTTTCCTACACTTCAAAGACAACGAACTGTAGGGTTAGGGCCATCCGTAATTATGTTCCCGCTGGCGACCATGTGGTTCTGGTAGCTGCCAATGAGGACAATATGGGAATCGCTTCGGTTTCAGGCTCAGGCGTGTTTGCGCAGAACCAAACCGTTACGGTAACGGCCACTCCCAATGTGGGCTACCAATTCGACCATTGGACGGAAGACGGCGTGACGGTTTCATACGATGCCGAATATCAATTCTCCTTCACCAGAAGTCGCTCGTTGGTGGCCCATTTCGTGGTGCCAGGCACTATAGGCAGTGTCATCCACAACTTGGACGGAAGCATCGGCGTGGTCTTCTACGTGAATGATGAAGGCACCGAAGGGCTTATGGTGGCCTTGGAGGACGCTTCGTCTGGATGCAATTGGGGCAACAATAGTGATATTCTTGTGATGCCCAACGAGATGTTCAGTGGCCCGTTTGCCTTACGTGACAATATGGGAGCTGAAAACACGAGCTTGCTTAGGATTTGCCAAGGAACAGGAACAAGCTATGCGGCTAATACCGTTGATGTTGACCACGGCTGGTTCTTACCGTCTTCCGGTCAGTTGCGCAAACTCTATGCCGCCTTGCCGCTGATTGAGGAACAGCTTGTGTTTGCTGGTGGCAGCTTGCTCACAACCGATTCATATTGGAGCAGTACGGAGTATTCCTCATCCAATGCGTTCTCGCCTATGTTTGAAATGACAAATTCGAGCAAGACCACCAATCACAGGGTCAGAGCCGTCAGGAGTTTTCTCACCTCAGGTGTCCATTCGCTTGCGGTCAAGGCCAATAATATTTCGTTCGGTTCAGTGACGGGGTCAGGTAATTATGGATATGGTGCTACGGTAACCGTGACAGCCGTACCTAACGTTGGCTTTGCCTTCGACCACTGGACAGAAGACGGCGCGACCGTTTCATACGATGCAACCTATCAATTCACGTTTACGAGAAACCGCTCGTTGGTGGCCCATTTCGTCAGGCCGAACAGTGTCGGTCACATCGTGACCAACGCCGATGGCAGCAAGGGGTTGGTGTTCTATTCCGATCCTTCAGGCAATGGCAGTTTGATTGTGGCTCTTGAAGACGCTTCCAGTGGATGTGCCTGGGGCGATAATCAGGATGTGCTCTCGTTGACAAATCAGGCTCCTGGCTATGTCCAGCGCATGTTGGAGGATATGAATGGAAGTGGGAACAGCATCGCCCTTAGGACTTGGCAAAACAACAATCCCAATTATGCGGTAAGCCAGATGGATTATGCCAATGAATGGTATCTGCCATCGGCAGGTCAGTTGCGCAAGCTTTACGCTGCCTTGCCCTGGAGTGAAAAAGCCATGGTCAATGCTGGTGGAACTTTGATGAGCGATAATGCCTATTGGAGCAGTTCGGAAAACTCCAGCAACTATGCTTGGTCGCCATCGTTTGAGTTTACCAAGACGAGTAAGACCAGCAATCTTAGGGTTAGGGCTATACGAGGGATTAATACACCTATTGGTCCCAGTATTATTACTCAAACGATAGCCTTGTCTGCCGGCTGGAACTGGTTCTCAGCCAACGTAGAAATCACTTTGAACGACCTGAAATCTGTCCTTGTGGACGCTGTGCCAGGCACCAGCATCACCATCAAATCGCAGACCCAAAACGTCAAATACCAAAATGGCAGGTGGGCTGGTACGCTGACGGCATTGGACATGACCCAAATGTACATGATTTCAGTCACTAACGACTGCGAAATCACGCTTGAAGGCACGCCGATTGATCCTTCCACGCTTACGGTTACCATCAACAATGGAGCCAACTGGATTGCATTCCCATACAATCAGAGCATGACGGTTACCAACTTCTTCGGCTCGTTCCCGGTGAATAACGACCAGGTGAAATCGCAGTCTCAGAACGCGAGATACCAAAACAATAGATGGGCTGGACAGTTGAACACGCTTGTGCCAGGAAAGGGTTACATGTACATCTCGAATACACCAGGAACTAGGACTTTCACTTTCCCCGCGAGCGCGAAATAGTTTACTATAACTCGACTAATACGCAAAACGACCGTTCTCCAATGAGGGCGGTCGTTTTTGTGTTGGTTAAGGAACCCTTTCCCAGCTTTTGCACAAGCATGACCCTCTATGACCATGACCACTGTCAACTTCCTTTCGCCATCTGCTCTGACTTCCATTCCGAAGGCGTAACACCACAAATGGCCTTGAAGGTGCGCAGGAAGTTCCTTTCGTTGGTGAAGCCCGACTCCTCCGCTACCTGCGAAAGGCGCATTGCTGGGTCGTTGCGCATCAATTCCTGTGCGTAACGGATACGGTAGCCCATAACAAACGCAGGGAAGGTGGTGTTCAGGTCACCATTCAAATAGGTGGAAAGGTAAGAGGTGTTCGTACACAACTCGGTGGCCACATCGGCAATCCTTAAATCCTTGTTCTTGAAGAACTGCTTCTCTTCCATCAAGGCATTGAGTCTGTCGCCCAGGATTTGTTTTGCATTCGACGAGATGTCTTCTGTGGGAATGTCCTCTATTGGAATGTCGGATACTGCTTCCGTGCCACGCTTTCTTTTTCTTGCCATGAAGACCGCCATCACACCCAAAACGACGGCCAGCCCAAGGCTTATCATCAACCATGGGACGTGTTTCGTCGGCGTAACTTTTGGATTAAAGGCGAAAACAGCGTCCGTTACATCGTAATTGGAAGTAATCATGCCGCCTGCCGAAACAAAAGTTCCGTCAGGAAGCATTATCTCCCAGGGCAACAGGGGAAGTTGTTCGATAGCTGGAGCATAATGCATGGACAGTTGTGCCTTCCCGCCCTGAAGGGCTGGCTGATATTTGATTTCAGCCAAAAAGACATGTTTCTGATGGTCGATGCCCATCAGCCAGGCTGTTTGCGCTTCAGGAACGGTCCAGAATGAACCTTCGTAGCGGATGGTGCCCCAAGGACCTTCCGTGGGTATGGGCCGTTCCATGGGCAGCAGCGAGAAGCCGGTACTATCCACTACCATCGGGGCGCATTGTCCTTCGGCGTTGAGCGCAGGTATCAGGAAAGTGTTTTCTGCCACGCGGCAGGCATCGGCTTGTCTGTTGTGGTCTCTTGGGTTCTGTGGTCGCCATTCTGCCAGTAAATCCACGCTAAAAGGCTCTCCTTTGATTTGATCTACAATGTTTTGTGTGCCACTTCCATAGCTCCCGTAAGTGCCGCCGATAATCCAGACACTGTCTTTTGTAATGGGCAGGATAATGGGATAGCTGCGGTTGTCGGAAGTGGTATCCGTCCAAACACTGTCGCCGTTATAGAGTTCGGTGAGGTCAGTAGCCCACCAATTGCCGCTGATGACGATACGGCCATCCTCCAATTCCAAGGCACTGGCATGTGCCCGTTTTCGGTCCATGATGGGTTTGGGCGTGAAACTGTGCGTGGCGGGATGATAGCATTCCACGCCGTAGGTTTGTCCCACACCAAAGCTGCTTTCATAGCCGCCGCCCACCAACACGTCGCCGTTTTCCATCACCAAAGCGAAAGGCGTGTCGTGCGGATAAAGGGTGGGTAGGGTGTGCCACCGTCCGCCCTCATAATATTCCGCTGTGGCGGTCGGGACAAAACCCGTGGTATGACCACCAATGGCCAAGAGATGGTTGTCGACCCAAACCAACGCATGTCCCGAGCGAGGCTCGTTCATGTCGGGAAGGCGTTTTGCTTCCATCGGGAGAAAGGCGATGTCGCCGTGTTGCACCACTTCGGGTGCTTGCTGACATGAGAGCAACAGCAAGAATATGAAGACCGATAGAATCACGTGTTTCATGCGGCAAAGATAGGGGTTTTCTATTCCAGAAATCATGCGTTTTCCCACAAAAAGGTCTTGTTTTTGGAAATTGTCACCTTTTTTTTGGAAATTGTCACCAAAATTTATTGGAATTGTCATCTTCCCAACGAAAGCATCGCCGTAATTTTACACAAATTTTTCATCAATAATCATTCATCTAACCCCGACGGGCCGATGTGGTAATAACCGGCAACAAGAAATCTATGAAAAAATCATTTTTACTCATGACGCTCCTGTGCGTTTCGTCCATGATCTTCGCTCAATTGCAGACCCAAGTGGCCACCCTGAAACACGACAGCGACATTACTGTCTTCTATGGACAAGACGCATTCAAAGATGCCTATGACGCTGCTGCCAGTGGTGACATCATCACCTTGTCGAGCGGCACCTTCACCGCCACCGACATCGAAAAACCCATCATCCTGCGCGGCGCGGGTTGCATGGACGACGAAGAACAGAACACCCTCGCCACCGTTATCCCAGGAACTTTCAGTGTCAACATCCAAGATTCTTCCCATAACCTGACCATTGAAGGCATTATTGTTGAAGGCGAATTCGGATTCGACTATCTCATCAATCCCACCTTCGTCAGATGTAGTTTTGATATAATCCATTGGAGAAATTATAATACGGAAAATGCCCAATTCATCAATTGTCGAATCAATCACTACAACAGCTGTAATATGCACAACACCACGTTCCATAACTGCATCATTTGGGACTGCCGCGATGGTTATTCGGGAGACAGTGCAGACAATACCATCATTGCCTATAATTCCTATATTAGTTTAAGGCAACACCATTCCAATCTCACTGCTTACAACTGCATCCTCAATAAAGACGAGGCAGGCACCGATATCATGTTTGGAAACAGCGTTGCCTACAACTGCATTCAAATAGCTTACGGCAATATGATTGAAACAGGTTACAATTGCTGGAGGTACTCTGAAGTTGTGGATGTTTTTGAGACTTACATCGACGAGTCCGATTATGAGTGGACCACCGAACCGCTCATCCTTAAAGATGAAATCATCGAGCAGTGTTTGGGTACTGACGGTACACAAGTAGGCATCTATGGCGGTGCCGCACCTTACAATGCCCGTCCCATTTACATGGTTCCCAACCGCAGCACGGTGGATCAACAGTCAACGCCTGAAGGCAAGCTGAATGTCCATATCGAAGTGTTAGAATAAATTGCCCACAACCAAAGTGTTAAAGCCATGAAACGTACCTTAATTGTACTATTCGGTTTGATGCTGTGGGGTGGATTGAATGCCCAAACGCATGCCATCAAGTATTGGTTCGACAATAACGACGGGCAAAGCGTGACCACGAGCTTCAGCGGCAACGTGTGGGACACCGAATTGGATGTGAGTCAATTCAATGATGGCTTCCATGTCCTGCACTACCAACTGTCGGACACCACATTGTCACCCATAAAGAGTTTTCTCTTCCACAAAATATCAACTATTGAAAACACGAACCAACAGTATTTCTATTGGTTTGATAATCAATACAGCAACATGCAGAGCGGCACGTTGGGCAATGGCATCTTAGTGTTCGATGTGAAAAGTATTCCTGCTGGATTCCATACCCTTCACCTGATGCTGAAAAACGATAATTATTCCTCCGTCAAAAGCTATCTCTTCATCAAGACGGAAATGGCCGATTTGGGTGTCAACCTCCACTATCACTGCTGGTTCGACGAGGATTATGACCATCAACAGACGGGAATGTTGGGCGACGGCAATCTCCTGCTTGATGTGACAGCCCTTGCGGACGGCGAGCATGTCGTTC
>JAEEGI010020415.1_pt1 | contig 13274 bp, 16 predicted proteins | sample 8958751 | NCBI WGS metagenome assembly JAEEGI01 (sample SAMN16246545, study PRJNA631951) | gut metagenome | biome: gut microbiome; feature: rumen; material: KS-attached | host: Bos | place: Iran: Karaj | collected 2018-10
ATCCTTTCGATTTTCGTCCGTATCGTTCTGATCTCCTATATCGAAGTTACCAATTTCCGCATCGGGACCTATCTGCTTTATCTGTCCGGCGGCGCCGTGCTTACGGTCCTGCTGGCTGCCGTTGGCGCTGCTGCGGCGTTCTGCAGATTTTCTGTGTCCTCTCTGAAAAAAGAGGAATGACGGTCAGCCTTGCGGGATGGAGAAGATTGTGATATCTTTATCTATGCTGACGGAATAAAACAACAGCATATGTGCGCCCGTAGCTCAGTTGGATAGAGCGTCTGCCTCCGGAGTAGGAGGTCAGGCACTAGAGAAAAAATCGCCGAATCAGAAGGTTAGCAGTTCGGAAACTACCAAGCGCACCACACCAAAAATTGAATAAAAACACATGCGCCCGTAGCTCAGTTGGATAGAGCGTCTGCCTCCGGAGCAGAAGGCCGGAGATTCGAGTTCTCTCGGGCGCGCCAGCAATACCCCCGTAAAATAAGGCTTTTTCGCCATTTTGCGGGGGTTTGTTTTTTTGCTTTTTAGTGGTGCGCATAACTGGAAACGAACGCTTAACACTATGTCGATTATTAGCTGACCTCTTGCCGTTTGATGGCAAATTTTTGCTAATCGTGATTAGCAGAAATTGACGATCTCCGGAGATCTTTGCCATCACTTTGCTAATACTTTTAATCGGAAGCCATCAATTTTTCTCGGCTTTTTGCTAATCACAAGAATGTAAAGGCCAAGCGTTCATGTTCTTCATCCGCTCCAAATAGGGAGTTTTTAGGAGTGTATGTATCCAAATCGCATAATTGCATTCTTGAGTTGTTCTATTTATATAGGGAGTAACAGTGAATATCTGGAGGTTTATTTGAATGAGGACGCCTAAATTCCACGTATATCTAACAACTGAAGAGAAAAGACTGCTTTTGAATGCTTTGATTGATGAGAAAAACCTTCTTATCGCGAACGGGAAATACACAGATGCAGTAGATGATTTGATTATCAAAATCACAAAGGCACATCAAAAACGGCGTTTTCTGTCAGCATAACGCGACAATAAGACCAGCTTTTCAATCTGGGGCAGAAAAACCTTTCAAAATGGCCTCTCCCATTTCATATATAGTAGAGGGGCTTTTACGAATCTCTCTGCTGAACATTGAAAACTGAATAAGCAAGCACTGAGACATCAGTCCTGGTGATAGCCGCTTGTGAGGTACGCCATGATCCTCCAGCCCCGAGTGGGTAACGGAGGGAGGAGCGAGAATCCCGATCACAGACCATGAGACAGCTTCTCATGTAGGCGATGACAGCCAGGATGACAATGGTACTCCCGGAAACGGCTCGGAGAGATCCTCGGAGGGGTGAGATTCCCGTGATGCGGATACACTGTCCGCTACTCAGTGTCTTCCCGGCTGCAGGGGCGAGGAGGTCCATAATACTGCAGAAGCGATTCCCTCTCTGCCATATATTGACTGCTCGTTTTTTATACTTTCCAAAGTACAAATACTCAAGCATAAGCGAGCGTTTGCTCTTCTCCTAGGATCTTCTCGTCATCACTACTGTTTCATAGACTCTAAATTTGACGGATAGTAGACCTACAGCCTATGCTTTGGTGAAGAGCGGAGTGTTCAGTTCTATCAAATTCAAAAACACGATTCGCATATCAAAAGATAGCTTTGATAGGTGGTTAGAAGGCGAATCCAATGAGAGAAAAGAGCAATTTGAGATAGATGGATGATATAAAGATGATAAAAATCATCTTTATCCATCCAAAATCGTGAAATAACAAGAACCGCTTAAACTCGGAAAACCCTTTGTTTAAGCGGTTCTTTATTTGGTACGGGGGGGTAATACGGGACATCACTGTTGTGTAGCCGAAAGCAGTTGCCTTCCAATAGTGTCGGAACTATTTCGATGCTGTCTTTTTTGTTTTCAACCCCCATGTGAAACCGCATGAGTACGTGATAGCCAGGATTATTAGAGAAATAATGTGAAGCGGTAAAACTGATGCGCTTGAGATATTCATCGTGTTTGAAACTTTTGCTACTAGGGAAGAGTGTCCTCAAGCGAAAGCTCATGCTTTCCGGTGATGTCCGGACGAAGCGCATTAAATGCTCGCTTCGCTTCAAGATCCATCTCTCTACCCCTTGCTGCAAACTGAGCAATTATGAAATCTTTGGCTTTCTCCTGTACTTCAGCGAAGAATAGGATGTCTTGCTCCGCCAAAGTAATCGTAATCCCACTATGCTCCATCTGGAACACGCTGTTTGGAGTGCTCATGGATGCGGCTTGATACTGAGATCTCCTGCCATACGTGAGAACTGACTTCCCGTTTCTTTTCTCCACATCAAATCCGATGGGGGAGTACGGTTGGTACCACGCTTCAAAATCTACCAGGTCTTTTATTGCATGCAGAAAAGACAGTTTAAGCCTCGCTTGGTGGCATATCTGAAAAGGTATTCCCCGATAGCGTTCTGGGTTTCAGTGTCATAGAAGTAACGATCCACCTCTGTTGTCGGAGTAAAGTACGATTCGTCAACCTCGAGGACTTTGCAGATATTGAAGATGCGGGCTTCTGGGTAATTGATTCCACGAACCCACTTGGAAACCGTGTTCGTGTGCAATTCCTCTCTGGTGATTTGTTCGTAAAGCCTGATGAAGTCTGTTTGGCGAAGGTGTTTTTCCTTCAGTGCCTCTCCGAATCTGCGGGCAAAGAACTCGTTGCGCTCCTGTGTTGCTCGGCTTTTCATATTGCCTCCTGTGCATGAATCGATGTTAATTCTTAGTCTGAGACCGTGATCCGCCTCGTTGAGGGCATGTTGATTGCGGTGTTGAAAATCGCCCTATACGAGGTTATATTGTTGCTGATATGAAATATTACTTCATCACAGTAACATTATACGAGGCGAATACGAGAGTCAAGTGAGGAGCGGAGACAGATGGCGAACGTAAGGGTGAACGATCTCTCCGTGATACTTGACTCGGCTGACATAAGGGGGATCTTCGTCAACGGAAAGACCGCCGAGAAATACTATCTGAGATACGCTGAGAGCGAAACGGGCAGGAAGGCAGTCTGCCTTCCTGCCATGAGCCCGGCCAACGCCGCGTGGAGCGAGGAGAGGCTGGCGGAAGCCTGGGGCGCCGGGATACTGGGATGCGTCCGTGAGGCTGATGGCAGCGGCTGACCCGGCATGAGGCGCGATGCCGCAAAGAGACATAAGGAAACCCCGCTCCGGAAGGAGCGGGGTTTTTGCGTATCATGGAAGCCGGTCGGCCCGGCCTTACTCGGACAGGAACCCCCTGCCTATTATCTCGCTGGAGTTGGTCACCACCGTGAAGGACGACGGGTCGATGCGCCGGGCGGCCAGGCGCATCTTTATTGCGTCGGTGCGGTGGCATACGATGAGCAGGACTGTCCTCTCCTCACCGGTATACATGCCGGTGGCGTTGTAGCAGGTCACTCCCCTGTGGAGGACGTTCATTGCGTACGCGGCTATCTCGTCCGGCTTGTCGGTGATGATGGTGAACGCCTTGCCCGTGTTGAGCGAATCTATGACGCTGTCCACCAGGAAGCCCTTGGCGAAGAGACCCAGCACCGAGTAGAGCCCGGCCTCGACGCCGTTTATGAAGAAATTGCTCACGGCGATGAGGACGTCGCTAATGAGCAGCGCGGTGCCCACGTTGAGGCGGGTGTACTTCTTCAGGATGAGTGCTATTATGTCCGTGCCGCCGGATGACGCGTCGCAGTCGAATATTATGGCGGCTGCTATGCCGCTGAGTATGACCGAATAGAAGAGCTCCATGAAGGTCTGGGAGGTGAGGGGGCCGTCAAGGGGCATCACCCGCTCCAGCAGGCGGACGAGCAGGGAGTACTCCAGCGTGCAGAACGCCGTCATTATCCCGCACTCCTTCCCCAGCACCGCGGCGCCCAGTATCAGCAGGGCCGCGTTCAGTATCAGCAGGTGCTGGGCCTGGGTGAGGGCTGGAATGAGTTTGGCCAGCAGGATGGAGAGGCCGCTTACCCCGCCGGTGGCGAACCTGTTGGGCGACTTGAAGAAGTACACCCCGACGGTCAGCAGCACTATGCCGAGCTGCAGCTTGAGGTGCCTGATCACTGTCTCTTTCGATATCTTCATCCCTTGTTCACTCCTTGTAAAAGACTTCTGCCGGCGTCTGCGGCCGCGCAGTCATTATTGCCGTTCGTTGGATTGTAAGCAAAAACTGTAGTGGTCTTTTATGCCATCATATGCATACGATTGTTGTGTTAATGCAGGCCCAGTTCCTTCAGCCTGTATGCCACAGGACTCATGTATCCAAGGCTGCTATGCAGCCTTTTTCTATTGTAGAAGATCTCGATGTAGTAGAACAGATCCTTTCTTACATCGTCAATTGTAGCATACTCTCTCCGGTATCGTTGCTACGACATTGATGCGCTTGAAGCGTTGTCTGCAAATGAATCGGAAATTGATGGCCTGTTTCGTCGCCTGCCGGTACAATTCCGCAATACATACGACAATCTTGCAGATATACATAGCGCGAATATGCTTTATAAGTATTCGTACGAGGCTTTTGTCGATGGGCAAATGCTCCAGAAAGCTATCGAGTCTGGCACGATAGAATTCGGATTAACGAGTAGCGGGAAGGCAATCAGCAGAGTTAATGACTATTTACACTTTTTGTTGGGGAATGGAATCGTAGCCGACGTATTCTCTGAATACAGGAATGCTGTCAAGAGTCTTATGTCTGCGTTAGTGTATAAGTACTCAACTCAGGATACCTAAACATCAAATCGTTGAACCATTTGGTCAGAACAAAGCATAGTATCGATTAACAGAATTAGCACAGGCAGGTTACAATTGCCACGGGTTTTAGTTGCCCGAGTGCAGTGTTACCTCAGCAACTAGGCGAGTGAACAAAAGCAGACCGATGTCAAACGCAGGTGCCACGGCTGCCTTGGCTTTGGACTAAAGATCTTCAGGAAAAGACAACTGATATGGGAAAGAATCGCATGGACGAGCAGCGTTCAGAGGGTGATTATGGGTTATTTATGGGTTTTTGCTAATTCTGGGATATAGCGAAGAAAAGTGCTTATTTTAAGTTTTGCCTTAAAACAAGCACTTTTTCGTTGGTACGAGAATTATTATGGGACTTACATACGATTAATAGCGATGAAGGCAAAGCGTTGTTTGAAATGACAGTGGGTCAGCAAAATGGACCCACTGTTTTTGTGTCTAAAGTTTAAGGAAGGAAGTAATAAGTTGGAGTGCCTCTTATGGTGAGAGAAGCGTTCTGGAACGTTTATCGTCCGGGATGTTCGGAGCATTATCTGCTGCATGTCCTTAGAGATGATCCCGCCTTCGTGAAGGAACTTGATCTTGTTCTGGAGAAGGATAAGCGTATCATTGGTCAGATTGCTTTCGTTAAGGCAGTTATCAGTTCCGATGACGGGAGTAAAATACCTGTCCTGACGATGGGACCGATCTGCATCTCACCGGAACTGAAAGGAAATGGATACGGCAGAATCCTGCTGAATAAATCTCTTGAGAAAGCGGCTTCAATGGGATTTGGGGCTGTCCTGATCGAGGGGAACATCGGGTTCTACGGTGGCAGCGGGTTTAGATATGCGTCCGTATTCGGCATCCGGTATCATGATTTGCCGGAGGGCTCAGACTCGTCATTTTTTCTTTGCAGGGAGTTGATCCACGGTTATCTGGACAGAATCACCGGAATTTATGAAACGCCGGCGTGCTATTTCGTGAAAGATACGGAGGTGGAGAAATTCGATCTGAGCTTCCCGGAAAAAGAGAAAAAGGTGCTTCCCGGTCAGCTGTTCTGAATGAAACAGGCTCCCAGCCTCCTTTCCGGAGGCCGGGAGCCTTGTTATCTTTGCGAAGTGTTCAGAAATCACAGGTCATAATACAGTTCGAATTCTTTCGGGTGAGGCAGTGCATTGACCGTTCCGGCGTCTTTCCGGCACTGATCCAGGAGAATTTGGATCAGCGTCTCGGGGAAAACGCCTCCGGCAGTGAGGTAATCATGATCTTTTTCGAGTTCATCTGCCGCCTCCTCCAGGGAGGAGGGGAGACCGTCGATCTTTGCCAGTTCTTCGGCAGGAAGATCGAACAGATTGAAGTCGAAAGGCCCCCATCCTTTGTTGAAAGGATCGATCTGATTACGGATTCCGTCTATGCCCGCCATCAGAATTGCGGACATGGCGTAGTATGGGTTGCAGGTCCCGTCGGGATTGCGGAGTTCAAAACGCTTGTCCATCGGTGATTTCGCGTAGGCGGGGATGCGGATGACTGCGCTTCTGTTCGCCGAAGCAAATCCGATAGTAACAGGGGCTTCAAATCCGGGAACAAGCCTCTTGTAGGAGTTTGTGGAAGGATTTGTGATCGCGCAAAGGGAATGCGCATGTTTCAGCAGGCCGCCAATAAACCACAGCGCAGTCTGACTGAGCTGCATATAGCCGTCGTTATCATAGAAAACCGGTTCCCCGTCTTTCAGAAGAAGCATATGAACGTGAAGACCGTTTCCGGCTTCGCCAGCTACTGGTTTGGGAAGAAAAGTTGCTGTCTTTCCCTCGAGGGCTGCTTCATTCTTGATGACATATTTAGCGGCCATCGTGGCGTCCGCCATTTCAACCATCTCTCCCAGTTCAGTCTCGATCTCCTGCTGTCCGCAGCCGCCGACTTCTGTATGGTGGTATTTGACATGAACACCCATTTCCAGCAGTTTCATTGAGATCCTGCTGCGCAGATCAAAATGAACGTCTCTGGGCGGGACCGTATGATAACCGTCCTTGTGACCGACCTGATATCCGTTATTGTTGAATTCCTCGTCTCCGGCCCAGGTCGCCTGATGGGCGGCAATCGAATAACCGGCGCGCTCAGGAGTATTGACATATCGTACACCGTCAAAGATGTAGAATTCATACTCGGGACCGACGATCATCTCATCTGCAATTCCCAGTTCCTTCAAATAACGTACCGCCTGTTTCGCAACATTGCGAGGGTACTGGTCGAAAGGGTAGTTATCCGGTTCCGAGATGACCATCACATCGCCGATCATGGACAGCGTCGGTACTTCAGCAAATGGATCGATAACGGCGGAATTCAGGTCCGGTACGAAAACCATATCGCTTTTTTCCAACGCAGCATATCCGTAGTTGGAGCCGTCGAAACCGATGCCGTATGTCATGGTTTTTTCTGTGAGGCGTTCCGCAGGAATACTGAGATGACGCCATCTGCCACGGATATCGGTCATCTTGAAATCAACCATGCGAATTCCGTGGTCCTTGCAGAACTGCTGAACTTCCGTCAATGTTGCCATATTATAGGCCTCCCAATAGTTTTTTGTTTTCGGGTGCACAGGAGATGCTGTGCCGCATCGGGTTAATGTTCTTATTTCATTATAGAGTATTATCCCAAAAGAACAAACAAAAGAAAAAAGACCTGCCACGCAGGTCTTGTTTTGGAGCGGGTGATGGGAATCGAACCCACGTATTCAGCTTGGAAGGCTGATGTTCTACCATTGAACTACACCCGCAATCGTGCTTAAGTATTATAACAACCATAATAAATGTCAATATGATTTTGTCGTTGTGTTTTTGCGGAAAATGAGACGGATCAAAGCCTGAGATGTAAGATTTTTGTAACCCTTGGTTGGAAGTCATATCAATTTTGATATAATTATTTCGATACTGAAAAGAATAAACAGATCCGCCGGGCTCGGACAGCAGACCGGCAGGAGGAAAGGCGGGATTCATGGATCCGAAGGCAGTCAGCCTGGAGGGTTTATACGCGAGCAAAGATGCAGCAAAAAAACGGATGGAAAAACTTCGGATGGGACTCCTCTCGCAGTGGATTATGGTGTGAGAATCTCCCATGAGAGTGTAACCATAAATATGATTCGGTAATAAGAAGAGCACTCCTTGCATAGCAAGGGTGTTTTTTGGTGCCTTTATTGTCAGCATAACGCGACAATAAGGCCAACTTTTCAATCTGGGGCAGCAAACCCGTTTAAAAATGGCCTCTCCCATTTCATATATAGTAGAGGGATCTTTTCGGAAACCTCTGCTGTACATTGACAATTGAATATGCAAGCACTGAGACATCAGTCCTGGTGATAGCCGCTTGTGAGGTTCGCCATGATCCTCCAGCCGGTTCTGTTCAGGACGGAAAGCGCAAGCGTATTCTTTGAATTGACGCCAATCTCCATGACGTTGTATCCAAGAGCACCTGCAAGATCCATACACAACGCGGTCATCTGTGTGCCCAGGCCCTTATTCCTGTACGACTTATTGATAGCTATACCGATCGTGCACCTGTGCATGACCTTTCTCTCAAATCCGACAGGTTCCACACCGGCGGCTGCGATCAGCTTCTCACCGTCATACACGGTGATGTGGAATCCATGATCAGATTCCCTGAAGCTTCTGAGTATGGCTTCGTACGGTGCTGGGTCCGTTTCGATCTCATCCAGGGTATTGACCATATACGGACATTCCGTATGCAGCTCATAGATAAAGGAGGCAAGCTGTTCGGCATCGGATTCTTCCGTGGAGCGCAGCAGGTATTCCTTCATGTCTTTCAGTTTTATCGTCTCCGCAGGAATGATCATTTCTGTTCTGATTCTTCCAGATGCCAGATCTCATCATTGTACTGCCTGATCGTACGGTCACTTGAGAAAAAACCTGCCTTCGAAATATTGACCAGCATCTTCCCTGCCCAGGAAGCCCTGTCCTCATAATCCTTCAGCACCTTGTTCTTGACTGTGCAGTATTCACGGAAATCAGGGAAAGTCATGAACCAGTCCTTATGGACGAGCTCATCGTAAAGCCTGTTCAGCGATATTTCGTCACCTTCTGTGCGCATTTCTTCAGAGATCAGGAAGTCAACGGAACGCTTCAGGTTTGCGTCAGCCTGGTAATAGGTGTACGCGTTATAGGTTCCCTTTTTGTAGAGGCCGATGACCTCATCAGAGGACTGACCGAACGTATAGATGTTCTCAGGTCCGACCAGTTCGGCGATCTCGACGTTGGCGCCGTCCATCGTTCCGAGGGTGACTGCGCCGTTCAGCATGAACTTCATGTTGGATGTGCCGGATGCCTCTTTGGATGCCAGGGAGATCTGTTCGGAGATATCCGCTGCCGGGATCAGCTTTTCCGCCAGTGACACATTGTAGTTCTCCAGCATGACGACTTTCAGGTAAGGAGAGACTTCCGGATCCTTCTCAATGATCCTGCTGAAGCAGATGATCGCGTGGATGATATCCTTGGCTGTCGTATAGGCGGGAGCTGCCTTCGCACCGAAGAATACCGTCACGGGTCTTTCCGGTTTATTGCCGGCTTTGATCCGGTAGTACATGTCTATCGCACAGAGCAGGTTCAGCTGCTGTCTCTTGTATTCATGGAGACGCTTGACCTGTACGTCGAAGATGGAATCGGGACTGACTTCAATGCCTCTTTCCTTCCTCAGATACTCGCTGAAGCTGCTCTTCCTTGACTGTTTGGCGTCAAGGACCTGGCTGAGGAATTCCGTGTTACTGCTGTATGAAAGCAGTCTCTCCAGTTCATCCGCGTTCCTGATCCAGTCTGTGCCGATCCTGGATGAGATCAGTTCCCTCAGCTCCCTGTTGCACATGACGAGCCAGCGCCTGAATGTGATGCCGTTCGTCTTGTTGTTGAACTTTTCAGGATAGATATCATAGAAAGGCTTCAGTTCCGAGTTCTTCAGGATGTCCGTATGGAGACGGGCAACACCATTGACAGAATGGGAGAAATGAATATCGATATTAGCCATATGGACCCTGTTCTGCTCATCAATGATATGGACGAACGGTTCGCTGTACTGTTCCTTGACCATCGCGTCCAGCCGGCAGATGATCTCGCTCAGCTGCGGCACTGTCTCATCAAGATAGTTCTTCGGCCATGTTTCGAGCGCTTCCGCCAGGATCGTATGGTTCGTGTATCCGCACATATCCCTGACGATCGTTACCGCTTCCTCAAAAGAAATGCCTTTTTCCGTCAGGATGCGGATCAGTTCCGGGATGACAAGTGTCGGATGTGTGTCGTTGATCTGTACTGCAGCGTAATCCGCGAGATCATGCAGGTCGGATCCCTTTGCGGTGCATTCGTCGATCATCAGCTGTGCTGCGTTGGATACCATGAAGTATTCCTGATAAATGCGCAGGATCCTGCCTTCCTCATCACTGTCATCAGGATAGAGGAACAGCGTCAGATTCTTCGCGATCTTCTTCTTGTCGAAATGGATGGAATCAGAGATCAGCCTTTCGTCGATGCTGTCGGTATCAAACAGCCTGAGTCTGCCGCATTTGCCGTTATATCCGGTAACGGCGATCTCATACATCGTGCTGCGCAGCTTCATGCCTTTGTAGCAGACGTCGTAGTGTGTGTCCGTTCTCTTCATCCAGCTTTCAGTACCCCACTTCAGCCAGTGGTCGGGGATCTCGTACTGCTTCGCGTCAGTGAACGTCTGCCTGAACAGTCCGCAGTGATACGCTAGACCGATCCCGTCTGCAGGGAGGCCGAGCGCAGCAAGTGAATCAAGGAAGCACGCAGCCAGTCTGCCGAGGCCGCCGTTTCCGAGCGAAGGCTCATTCTCGAACTCTTCAAGTTCGGTAATGTTCCTGCCGGCATCTTCAAGCTGTCCCCTGACGTCGTCATAGACGCCGAGATTGATCAGGTTGTTGCTCAGGAGCTTACCAATCAGGAATTCCGCTGAAATGTAGTAAAGCTTCTTCTTCCCTTCGTTGTACCCGTTTTCTTTGATCAGGTCGGCACTCATGTTCAGCACTGCATTGAACAGTTCCAGATCCGTGCACTCTTCTATGCGCTTATTCGTGTAATCTGCTATGTTTTTTGTCAGCATATTCCTACCTCCTTACTTCACAACTGCATTATAGTTGCAGGAAATAGTGATTTCTTGCATAATATCCGCATAAAATTGTATAATACTATCATGGAAATAGAAGAATACATACAATATCACGAAACGAAGCTCCATGAGCAGCCTGGATTCTCCTACAATACATATCTCTGCACGATCCCGCTGGATTTCCCTTCCGTCCCCATGCACTGGCATGAACAGATGGAGATCATCTACATCAAGAAAGGAAACGGCACTGTCAGCGTAGGCATGAAGCCCTATGAAGTATCCGCCGGATGTATCATACCCGTCATGCCGGGCGAGCTCCACAGCATCGACGGCAGCACCGGAGGACCAATGGAATATGAAAACATCATCTTTTCCCTGGACCTGCTCGACAGCACGGAACAGAATGACTGGTGCAGATCCAGTGTGATCATTCCCATGAAGGAGAACAGATTCCTCTTCGAAAGACCAATCAGGCCCGGAACTGCTTTCTGGGATGAAGTATCTGCCTGTCTTGACCAGGCAGACGAGGCATGCATAGACCGTGTACCAGGGTATTCCCTCAGGGTTAAAAGCAGCCTGTTCCTGTTTCTATACGCTTTGTTCAAACATAAAAAAGATCACTCAAAAAAAGATGAGAAGGATCATTCGGAAGCACTCAAAAAAGTGATCAGTTATGTCAAGGAACACAGTTCACAGCCGATCACGATACATGATGTCGCCTCACTGACCGATTACAGCGACTCACATTTCATGCGCCTGTTCAAAGCGGAAACCGGAAGGACATTTATCAGCTTTCTGAATGAATACCGCCTGCAGGTATCCGCCTATATGCTCAAGGAGACGAAGGATCCCGTCAGCCTTGTGGCTGTGAAAGCGGGATTCGAGAATCTCTCGTACTTTATCAGGATGTTTACGAAGACCTACGGTGTTCCCCCGGGAAGATACAGGAAGAACTTCATGCAGCAGGCGTCATGGTGACGCCCGCTGTTTTTTGCCAAAATCAATTTAGTCATTGGGAGTTATTGAGCAACATCATTCGACCACGTTTAGATTGATTTGTGTATAGCAAATACCCATATGCTGGTTGCCCGTCTCGACCGCCACGGCCAACTTCCTGATAATACTGCTCAACAGTTTCAGAGATAAGATAATTTACAACGACCCTAATATCACTTATATCTACTCCCATTCCGAAAGCAGAAGTAGCAAATACGATCTTTATATTACCGTTTGAAAACCCTTCTAAAACTGATTTTTTTTCGTTGTCTGTCATTCCGGGCATCAAAGAAAGCAAACCAGTTTAATCAAATTAAAAGATCCTGGTTACAGAAAGTTTTAAGAATCAAACCTTGCGTAAGGAATGCGATGTGATTCGGAAAACACTACTTAGTAAGTCAGAGGTACTTAAAGAATGGAAATTCTCAAAAAAAACTTTCCGAAAGTTACTGGCTTTCGAGGAGTTCAAGAACAAGCTATAGATTCCTTGTTGGAAGGCGAAAAAGTGCTATGTCTTATGCCCACTGGCGGAGGAAAGACTTTAATATTCCAAGTTGCAGGGCTTGCACTGGAAAAAACCACAGTCGTAATTTCACCCTTGAAACATATACGCGATTGCAGAAACTTTGTTAAACATATGATCCCCTTAGTCGTTCCCCATTCCCCAATCGGGCCCAGGTTTTCCCTAATCAGCAGTAGAGTAACGTGACGCTGGTGTAGACTTATAAAAGGTTCCATACATCTCGAGTAGAGATAAGCAGGCAGGAGTAGACTTATAAAGACCAAGTATTTCTAATCCCGACAATGAAGCAGCGTGGAGAGTAAATCCCAGAAAAACAGTCGTCTGGAGGTCAAAATGAAGGGATATGAAGGCTTTTGTAAGGCTTTTTGAAGGAAAAAGTGGGAAATTTTGTACATTTCATAAGGCAAAATACCCCTGTTTCTCCCAATTTATCCCCAATTTGACGAAGACTTATGTAATATCTGTGAAGACTTACGTAAAAATCTGCAGAAATCACAAGCTCCTGTAACAGGGAGCTTTCTTTGTACAGTACATACCGCAGATGGATACCGGTGACGATATCTGAGCGGTATAATATCTTCAAGGGGGTGCACCGATGAACGGTAAATATCAGCCGGGACAGAAAGTCTTTCTGACCGGAGGAAACAAGAACCTGATCAAGGAAGCAACCGTTCTGAAGTACACCGGAGGATTCTATACCATCCGCTTCGAGAACGGCGGAGGCATTAAAGTTAGAGAGTCCAGGATCTACCCTACTCGGAAAGAAGCAGAAGCAGCGATCCTGAACAGAGCTCGAAATCGGGATTTGTAAGAATATTCATTTCTCTTATAAACAGGCACCGAGGTGCGAGGAGGTAAATAACATG
>JAEEGI010020416.1_pt1 | contig 13274 bp, 9 predicted proteins | sample 8958751 | NCBI WGS metagenome assembly JAEEGI01 (sample SAMN16246545, study PRJNA631951) | gut metagenome | biome: gut microbiome; feature: rumen; material: KS-attached | host: Bos | place: Iran: Karaj | collected 2018-10
GTCAGACAAGCACCGCCAACCGGAGCACCGCCGCCCCTGCGGGCAGCACCTCCACCCAGGTCCGTCGCGGCAACAACACCAATACCGGTACCAACACCGGCAGCCAGGTGAACCGCAACAACGGTACTACCAACAACGGGAACAATACCGGCACGGCCGCCCGCCGCAGCACCGGATCCTCGAACACCGAGACCAGCACTGTCCGCAGGCAGACCAATACCGGAACCAACCGCACCACTACCACCACGACCACGGAGACTCCTTCCAGGAGGGTGACGACCGCCAGGCAGGGCAGCACCACTGCCGCCGAGGCTCCTTCCACCCAGAATGGAACTCCCGTCAGGACTGTCCGTTCCAACGCCGCTGCCACGTCCAGCAAGGGCCTGACCTCCGCTCCGGAGGCCTCGGCCGCGGCCAGGGCCAATACCACCCGCGGCGGACAGAACGTCAACAGGGGTGCAGCCGCAGACGTGAACTATGCCACCAGCGGTGAAAACCGCGGCGACATCCGGATGGACAGGGACAGGAATCTGAACCGCATCCCTCCGCGCGAGCGCGACTTCATGACCCACGACAGGCTCGGAGCCTTCTACGTCCACGGTCCTCACTACTTCGGATACAGGGTGCAGACCCTTCCTCCGAGATACCGCAGGATCTCCCACTGGGGCAGGGACTATTATTACTACAATAATGTCTACTACATCCGCTATGGCAACTGGTACGTCATCAGCCGTCCTCCTTTCGGACTCGCCCTTGACATCGCCATCCGCGACGCGGTCTTCGCTTCCGTGAGGTTCTCGTACTACCACAACGTATATCGCACGTTCGATATCGTGGACAGCAACTACAGGACCATCCTCGAGCAGAACCGGATCATCGCCCGGAACAATGCCACCCTTGCAGCACAGAATTCCGCGCTCGCGCTGAATTCCGCCAGAGCCCTCTCGGCCTATGAGATCGCTTCCGCCCTCGGACTCGTCCAGAGCTTCGCGAACATCAACACCGAGTACTTCTATGAGGACGGTGTATTCTACACCATCAACAAGAGGAACCGCTACGAGGTCATCGTACCTCCGGCAGGAGCCCTGGTGAACGAACTCCCTGACGACTACGACACGATCGTACTCAACGGGGTCGAGTACTACAAGGTCGACGACACCGTATACCGTCTGGTACTTGTGGACGGCATCCCCGCCCTCGAGGTCCTCGGACAGATGTACGGCGCAATGGCCAGCAAGTACAACTACTATAGATAGGAAGTATCCTTGAATCATACCGAAAAGGCGGCCCTCGGGCCGCTTTTTCTTGCCTTTTTGACAAGAGGCCGTGCAGTATTGCACCTTTCTGTACGTTTGTTAGCTGAAAACCAATCATTACACCGATGAAACAGCGCTTGTTCTTTATTATTCTCTGCGCAGCCGTTCTCTGCGGGTGCCAGAAGGAGGATACATCGATGGAGATAGCCAAAGGCATCGACGCCAGCGCGATGGCTTCGAACATCTACCTGACCAAAGCCCAGACGGAGATTACCAAATCCGTCAACGATTTCGCTTTCAACCTCTTCGATCAAGTAAGGGCAGCCCGTTTGAATCCTTCTTCGTCCAATGCGTCGTCATCTTTCAAACAAGGAGGGTCTATCCTTCTCTCTCCATTCAGCGCTTCTATGGCGCTGTCGATGGCGGCCATCGGCGCCGGAGGCGAAACCGAGCGGCAGATGCTCTCGGTCCTGGGCATGGAGGGGGCAACCAAGACGGAAGTGGCTGAGTATTGCTCCAAGATGATCTCCGGCCTGGGCAAGGCCGATCCCTACGTGGACCTAAAGATCGCCAACTCGATGTGGATCAACAAGGAGTTTGCAATCAAGGACGACTATGTCGGCAGGGTTGAGAAGGCTTTCGACGCAGTCGTGGCCTCGCGTGAGTTCAACGACGCCACCCTCAAGGAGATCAATTCCTGGGTGGAGAAGAAGACCGACGGCACGATCAAGGAACTCCTCGACCAGTTTTCTCCCGATGCCATGGTGGAACTTATCAACGCCCTGGCATTCGACGGAAAATGGCGTTACGCCTTTGCCGGGACTAAGAAAGGATCTTTTTCAGCTGCGAACGGCAAGAAGCAGAAGGTGGATATGATGTATGCCACCGGAGTGCTGGGTTACGCGACTCAGGATGGCTGGGAGATGCTGGAATTGCCTTACGGCGCAGGAGGCTTCCTTATGGACGTCATCCTCCCTCCCGCAGGAGCCGTGTTCGACGCGGCGGAACTGGACGCCTCCCGCTGGGATGCCCTTCGTCGCAAGATGCATCCCTGCGAGGTCAATATGAAGATTCCGTCGTTCAAGCTGCTGGATTCCCACGACCTGATAGGTCCTCTGGAGGCCCTGGGTATGCGTGAAGCGTTCGGGCCTTATGCTGACTTCTCAGGTATATCCGATGACAAGACCCATATCACAAAGGTCGACCAGAAGACATTCATCGAAGTGAACGAGACCGGTACCAAGGCAACGGCTGCAACAGTCGTCGAGGTTGCCAAAGCCACCTCCTCTGGATTGGAGGGCATGGACGTGGAACTCGAGGCGGTCAACTTCGATGCCGACCGTGCATTCTACTATGTGATAAGCGAGAGAAGCACCGGAGCCGTCCTGTTCATAGGACAGGCCGCTTCATTCTGAGTTAGGCTTCTAAAGAATGCTGAAAATACGTTCGAGGGCGGCACGCTTGCCGCTGGAGAACAGCCTGATGTCGGCGGCCTTAGGGTCGCCGATCTTCGTCGGCTGTCCGTCGTGGCGCACCAGACCGCGCTCCTCCATCACGTGGAGGAGATGGCGCGCGGCGGCAGGCGCCGGGTCTATGACGGTGACGCCGGGGCCGGCGATGCGCTCTATGAGGGGCTGCAGGAAAGGGTAGTGGGTGCATCCGAGCACTATCATGTCGGCCCCGGCTTCCAGCAGGGGCCCGACGCTGCGGCGCACGACGGCCTCGGCCTCCGGGCCGTCCAGGATGCCGTTCTCGACCAGTTCGACGAAGCCCCCTCCGGTGCGCTCGACGACTTTGACTCCCTCGGCGAAGCGGTCGCGGGTGTCGTGGTACTTGGAGGCCTTGAGGGTGCCGGCGGTGGCCAGGACGCCCACGACGCCGCTGCGCGTGCGCAGGGCACCCTGCTTGACCGCCGGCTCCATCCCGATGAACGGGATGTCATACTCCGCCCGGAGGGTGGAGATGGCGGCAGCGGTGGCGGTATTGCAGGCCACTACGATGATGTCGCAGCCAAGTCCTATAAGGAAATCGGTGATCTTCCGTGCCCTGTCGATGATATACTCACGGGTCTTCTCCCCGTAGGGACAATGGGCGTTGTCGGAATAATAGACATACTTTTCCTCGGGAAGGACCTTCACGATCTCCCTGTAAACGGACAATCCTCCTGCTCCCGAGTCGAAAATACCGATCATACTTTACAAAAGTACGTAAAAAAACAGTAAATTTGAAGGATTGAACATAAAACGAACTACGCGTATGTCATTGTACATCCCTTCCGGCTACCGCAACATCCTTGGTAGCGTCGAGAATACTGAAAAGGCCATCAAGGCCGTCAAGAACATGTTCCAGGACAACCTCTCCGCCCAGCTCGCGCTCCTGCGCGTCACGGCGCCGATGGTCGTGATGACCGGAACCGGTATCAACGACGACCTCAACGGCGTCGAGCGCCCTGTCCGCTTCCCCGTCAAGGACATGGGCGAGCGCCAGGCCGAAGTCGTCCATTCCCTCGCTAAGTGGAAGCGCCTCAAGCTCGCAGAACTCGGCACCGCTCCCGGCCGCGGCATCTACACCGACATGAACGCACTCCGTCCCGACGAGGAGCTCGACAACATCCACTCCATCTACGTCGACCAGTGGGACTGGGAGCGCGTCATCCGGAAGGAGGACCGCAATCTCGATTTCCTGAAGAAGATCGTCCGCCGCATCTACGAGGCCATCAAGGTGACCGAGAACAAACTCTACGTGGAGTTTCCGCAGATAGTCCCGCAGCTTCCGGAGGACATATATTTCATTCATTCTGAGGAGCTTTTGCAGATGTATCCCGGCCTCACGCCCAAGGAGCGTGAGAATGAGATCGTGAAGAAATACGGTGCCGTCTTCATCATCGGCATCGGCGGCGAACTGTCGGACGGTACCGCCCACGACGGTCGTGCAGCCGACTACGACGACTGGAGCACTCCCAATTCCGACGGCTACAACGGCCTCAACGGTGATATCCTCCTCTGGAACCCCATCCTGCAGAGCGCCTTCGAGGTGTCCAGCATGGGCATCCGCGTAAGCCCCGAGTCGCTGGAGCGGCAGCTCGCCATCCGCGGCCAGGAGTGGAAGAAGGACCTCTTCTTCCACAAGCGCCTGCTTGCGGGCGAACTTCCCGCCTGCATCGGCGGCGGCATCGGCCAGTCCCGCCTCTGCATGTACTTGCTCCGCAAGGCCCACATCGGCGAGATCCAGTCCAGCCTCTGGCCGGACGACATGCGCGCTGCCTGCGCCGCTGCCGGCATCGAGCTGGTATAGTCCGGCAGAATTTCGTATATTTGTAAACTAATACAGAAGACATGACGACTACAGAACAGATCAAGGAGCTCAGGGAAAGGCTGGATACTCTGGACCAGTGCCTCAATATGGCCGGAAGGCGTGCCGAGGTGGCCAGACAGACGGAAAAGACTCTTGCCCCCGACTTCTGGAGCGATCCCAAGGAGGCCGAGAAGTTCCTCAAGGAGCTGTCTGCCCTGAAGTTCTGGGTCGTCGGGTTCGACAAGGCTTCGACCGCGGTCGATGACCTTGAAGTCCTTTACGAGTTTGCCCGCGAGAGCACATCGCTCGAGGGTGACGAGATGATCGAAACCCCTGAGGTCAAAGAACTTGACACGGCTTACGCCGGCGCCCTGGCGCAGGTCGAGGCCCTCGAACTCCGCAATATGCTAGGTGCCGAAGGCGACAATCTCGGCGCCGTTCTCACCATCAATTCCGGCGCCGGCGGCACCGAAGCCAACGACTGGTCCGCCATGCTCATGCGCATGTACCTGCGCTGGGCCGAGCGCAACGGCTACCGTACCGAGGTCACTGGCCTGGTGGACGGAGACGAGGCGGGCATCAAGTCCGTCACCGTCGAGATCGAGGGCGACTACGCCTATGGCTACCTCAAGGCCGAGAACGGTGTTCACCGCCTCGTCCGGCTTTCTCCCTTCAACGCCCAGAACAAGCGCCAGACGACATTCTCCTCCGTATTCGTCTACCCTCTGGTCGACGACACCATCAACATCGAGATCAAGGACTCCGACCTGGAGTGGGACACCTTCCGCAGCGGCGGTCACGGAGGCCAGAACGTCAACAAGGTCGAGACTGGCGTACGTGTGAAGCACATACCGACGGGCATCGTCGTGGAGAATACTGAAGGCCGCACTCAGATCGGCAACAAGGAGAACGCTCTCCGCATCCTCAAATCACGCCTCTATGACCTCGAGCTCAAGAAACGCCAGGAGAAGCAGGCCGAGCTCGAAGGCCAGAAGCGCCGCATCGAATGGGGTTCGCAGATACGCTCCTATGTTCTCCATCCGTACAAGATGGTCAAGGACCTCCGCACCGGTTATTCCACCGCCGACACGCAGGGCGTGCTTGACGGCGACCTCAACGAATTCATGAAGACCTTCCTGATGCAGCAGGGGAGCGGCAATTTCACTCCCGTTGTCGATGATGACGAATAATCACAAAATCACATAGTTATGGCAGAGTTCAAATACGCACCCATGTTCCAGCTTGGAACAGACACCACCGAGTACTACAAGATTCCGGATTCCGAGAAACTCGTCTCCGTCGGAGACTTCGAGGGGCATCCCATCCTCAAGGTCAGCCCCGAGGCCCTCACCGTGATGGCCAACACCGCCTTCCGCGACGTCAGTTTCCTGCTCCGCCGCTCGCATAACGAGCAGGTCGCCAAGATACTCAGCGACCCCGAGGCTTCCGAGAATGACAAGTACGTCGCCCTGACTTTCCTTCGTAACGCGGAGGTGGCTGCGAAGGGCAAGCTTCCGCTCTGCCAGGACACCGGTACCGCCATCGTCCACGGAGAGAAAGGTCAGCAGGTCTGGACCGGCTTCTGCGACGAAGAGGCACTCTCGCTCGGCGTCTACAAGACATACACCGAGGAGAATCTCCGCTACTCGCAGAACGCTCCGCTGGATATGTACAATGAAGTTAATACCAAGTGCAATCTCCCTGCCCAGATCGACATCGAGGCCGCAGAAGGTATGGAATACCGCTTCCTCTGTGTGACCAAAGGCGGCGGTTCCGCCAACAAGACGTATCTCTATCAGGAGACCAAGGCCCGTATCCAGAACCCCGGTACGCTCGTGCCGTTCCTCGTCTCAAAGATTAAGACCCTCGGCACCGCGGCCTGCCCGCCTTACCATATTGCCATCGTGGTCGGCGGCACCTCCGCCGAGAAGAACCTCCTCACGGTCAAACTCGCCTCGACGCATTATTATGACGGCCTGCCTACCACCGGCGACGAGACCGGCCGTGCCTTCCGAGACGTCGCGCTGGAGCAGGAACTGCTCGAGGAGACCCGCAAGATCGGGCTCGGCGCCCAGTTCGGCGGCAAGTACATGGCTCACGACATCCGTGTCGTGCGCCTGCCGCGCCACGGCGCCAGCTGTCCCATCGGCTTGGGCGTAAGCTGCTCGGCCGACCGCAACATCAAGGCCAAGATCAACGCCGACGGCATCTGGATCGAGAAGATGGACGACAAGCCGTACGAACTCATCCCCGAGGAACTCCGCAATGCCGGTGAGGGCGAGGTCGTAAGGATAGACCTCGACCAGCCTATGAGCGAGGTCTGCAAGATCCTCACCAAGTATCCTGTCAGCACCCGCCTGAGCCTGAACGGCACCATCATCGTCGGGCGCGACATCGCCCACGCCAAGATCAAGGCGCGCCTCGATGCAGGCGAGGAGATGCCCCAGTACCTCAAGGACCATCCCATCTATTACGCCGGCCCGGCCAAGACTCCGGCCGGAATGCCTTGCGGCTCGATGGGCCCGACCACGGCCGGCCGCATGGACCCGTATGTCGATGAGTTCCAGGACCATGGCGGCTCCATGATAATGCTTGCCAAGGGCAACCGCAGCCAGGCCGTTACGGACGCCTGCAAGAAGCACGGCGGCTTCTACCTCGGCTCCATCGGCGGTCCCGCCGCCATCCTCGCCCAGAACAACATCAAGAGCATCGAGTGCGTCGAGTATCCCGAACTCGGAATGGAAGCCATCTGGAAGATCAAGGTGGTGGACTTCCCGGCTTTCATCCTCGTGGACGACAAGGGCAACGACTTCTTCAAGACCATAGGGCTGTAAACAACTGATAACCTTCATCATGGATCTGACGGGAAACGAAATCATCCAGGTCAATATCTCCGGCTATGACAAGCCGGGACTTACCACGACCCTTACCGATATCCTCGCGAAGCACGATGCTTTCATCCTGGACATAGGACAGGCCAACATCCATCAGTCCCTCACGCTGGGCATATTGTTCAGCACCGAGCCGGACAAGTCGGGATTCATAATGAAGGACCTACTCTTCAAGGCGTCCGAACTCGGGGTTCAAATAGGCTTCAAGGCCATTCCCCCCGAGGATTATGCCCAGTGGGTAGGCCGCCAGGGCAAGAACCGCTACATCGTGACCCTGCTGGGCCGTTCCATCACGGCCCGGCAGATATCCGATGTCACGGCGGTGATTTTCAGGCACGGACTGAACATCGACGCCATCAAGCGCCTGACCGGCCGCATCCCGCTGGTCGAGGACAACGGGCAGACCAAATCCTCCATCGAGTTTTCCGTCCGCGGGTCGCTGACCCACGAGGACAGGGCTGCGCTGCAGGCCGATCTCGTGGAGACCTGCGCCGGCGGGCTCGACTTCTCCTTCCAGAAGGACGACATCTTCCGCCGGAGCAGGCGCCTGATCTGCTTCGACATGGATTCCACGCTCATCCACACCGAGTGCATCGACCAGCTGGCCGAGCGCGCCGGGGTGGGTGACGAAGTGAAGGCGATCACGGCCAGCGCGATGCGCGGCGAGATCGACTTCACCGAGAGTTTCACCCGCCGCGTTGCCCTGCTCAAGGGCCTGGACGAGTCGGTAATGGAGGATATCGCCCGCAAACTCCCTTTCAATGAGGGACTTGAGAGGATGATGACCATCCTCAAGCGTGTGGGTTACAAGACCGCCATCCTTTCCGGCGGCTTCACTTATTTCGGCAAATATCTCCAGCAGAAGTTCGGCTTCGACTACGTCTACGCCAATGAACTGGAGATCAAGGACGGTAAACTCACCGGCAGGTACCTGGGCGACGTCGTGGACGGCCGCCGCAAGGCGGAACTGCTCCGCCTGCTTTGCCAGGTGGAGCACATCGACCTTGCGCAGGCAGTGGCCGTCGGCGACGGCGCCAACGACCTGCCCATGCTGGGCCTGGCCGGCCTGGGCATCGCGTATCACGCGAAGCCGAAGGTCCGCGCCGGCGCCCGCCAGTCCATCTCCAGCATCGGCCTGGACGGCATCCTTTATTTCCTTGGCCTGAAAGACTCCCAGATCGATCCTTAGAGCAGGTCGAGGATCTGCTTCATGTCAGTGAGATGATAGCGGGCGGGGATACCCTGGAGCCCGCGGCCCTGCCAGTCGGCAAGGGCGAAGTCGCAGCCTGCGCCGGCCGCGCACTGGAAATCGTGCATCGTGTCCCCGATGTAGATGCATTCGTCCGGGCTGGTACAGCCGGCCTTGCGCATATAGGCGAACATCGGGTCGGGGGAGGGTTTGTGCCCCTCGCTGTCCTCGGCGCATACGATATGGTCGATGTACTTCACAAGCCCCTGCATGTGGACATCCTTTTCGAACTCGTAACGGCTGCGGGAGGTCACGCAGCCCGTCGTCCGCCCTGCGGACTTGACGGCTGCCAGGACCTCCTCCGCCCCTTCGAAAGACTTCATCAGGTGGCTTAACTCCACGAAGTTCTCCTCCCAGCGCTCTCCGAAGCGCTCCGTTTCGGCGTAGCCGAGCATCGGGGCGACTTTGGCGCTGGGGATCCCGAAGTAGCCGTAGGCCTCCTCATAAGGCATCGTGGTGCCGATCAGCTCTTCGACGGTTTTGATGAGCGAAAGGACCCCGGTGCGTTCGGTGTCGATAAGCGTACCGTCTATATCGAAGACGAAATGCTTGTACATCAGCTGAAAATGATGGTCTTGTTCCTGAAAGTCAGGATCTTGCGCTCGATGTGCTTGGAGACGGCACGGCTCAGGACAATCTTTTCCAGGTCGCGGCCCTTGAGCACGAGGCTGTCGGGAGTGTCCTTGTGGGTGATGCGGGTGACATCCTGCTCGATGATGGGGCCCGCATCCAGTTCTCCCGTGACGTAATGGCTTGTGGCACCGATGATCTTTACGCCACGTTCGTAGGCCTGGTGATAGGGCTTCGCCCCGATGAAGGCGGGAAGGAACGAGTGGTGGATGTTGATGATGTGGTGCGGATACTCCTTTATTATGTCCTCGCTGATGATCTGCATATAGCGCGCGAGCACGATGAAAGAGATGTTCTCACGCTTCAGCAGTTCCATCTCCGCCCTTTCGACCTCTTCCTTGTTGGAGTGGTCCTTCTCTATGGACCACACGTAATAGGGTATGCCGAACTGGTCGGCGACCTCCCTGAGGTCTTCATGGTTGCTGACGATGCAGGGTATCTCGACGTTCCACTCGCCGGCCTTGTATCGGGCAAGGAGGTCGTACAGGCAGTGGCTCTGCTTGCTCACGAAGATGGCCATCCGCGGCTTTACGTCGCTGAAGAAGATGCTGAACTCCATCTCGAAGCGCTGTTTGAAAAGGGTGCTGACATATTCCTTTATCTTGTCGCGGGGGATGAGGAAACCCTCGAGTTCCCACTCGATGCGCATGAACAGCACGCCGTTCTCCCTGTCCACGTACTGGTCCAGGTATACGATGTTGCCGCGGTTGTCGGTGATGAAACGGGTGACTTCGGTGATTATGCCCTGGCGGTCGGGGCAGCTGAGGAGTATGATGGCGGTAGGTTTCATTGTCAGTTGTTTACGATGTGTATGTCGCGCTGAGGGAACGGGATCTCGATGCCCGCTTCGTTCAGCGCCTTGTAGATGATCTCACGGGCGCTGGCGAGATAGGCGTTTCGCTGCGGCACGAGGACGAACTGCTTGACGGCGATGTTCACGGAGTTGTCGCCGAACTCCTCGACCGTGACATAGACACCTGTCTTTTCATCTACTATCTTCATTCCTGTCTCGTCGGTCCCCTGGAGCGGTTTCATGGCTTCGATAAGTACCCGGCGGGCCTTCTCTATGTCGGTACCGTATTTCACGCCCACCACTATCTTGGTGAATTCGTAAGGGTTGCTGCGTGTGAGGTTCTTGAAGTTCTTGTTGAAGAGTGCGGTGTTGAGGAAGGAGATTACCGCTCCGTCGAGGGTCTCGATCTGCGTGCTCTGGTAGCTCACTGACGAGACCTTGCCGCGTATCCCGTCGCATTCGACCCAGTCGCCGGTGCGCAGGCGGCCTGACATCAGCTGGATGCCGTAGATGAAATTGTTCAGGACGTCCCGCATGGCGAGACCGATACCCGTGGCGAGACCTGCGAACACGATTGAGACGGCTCCTGTCGGGATGTTGAACAGCAGGAACAGCAGGATGATGAAAGTACCCCAGACCAGTATGCTGATGACGTTGTTGGCCACGGTGAGGTTCACCTCCTCATCTTTGATATAGGTCCTGCCGGAGGCCTGCATGATGTTACGCAACTTGATGTCGCGGAACATCGACTTCACGAAGTAGGCGATGTATTTGAACACGAAGTACAGGCAGAGGGCAAGCACGATCATGCTCGCCGACAGCTTGAGTATCTCGACACCGGAGGTGCTGGTGAAACTGAAGAACTTGGCCGAGTAGAGGTTGTTGAATATCTCTTGCATGTCGAAGACCTTGAGGGCCAGCAGCACGCTCAGCGGTACTGAGACCACGGCGAATACCGGCAGCACGACGTCTTCGATGAAGTCATACAGCCAGGTCAGGCGTATGAATTCACCTTTATGGATCTTGCGGAAGTCGGCTTCGGCCTGCAGGCGCAGCTCTTCGAGCCTGGCGCCTATGCGGCGCTCCTTGACCTGGTGGAAGAGGCGGTACAGGGCGATGATGGTCTCCTCGACAGCAAGGGCGAAGAGCCACCACATCACGATCAGCAGGCTGAGGAAGATGTATCCGAGGCAGGCGGTCACGGAACTGACGACCAGTACGACGAGAGTCACGTACGAGACTATCTCGTCAGTTAGTTCGGTCTGCTTGGAGTACCTGCGGCAGGCTCCGGCTTGCCAGAACATACAGACAACCAGGAGCGGCGGCAGCAGAATGTTCATCACGGTGTTGGGGACGAACATCACGCGGCAGCAGATGGCCACGAAGCCTACGACGATGACCGGCATATACAGCCCCATCCCATACTTGAACTTGGCGGGCTTGAGACGGATGAGCAGCGACATGAAGATGGCAACGAGCATCCAGCAGAACACCAGCAACAACTTGGTGGCCTGGGAGATGAAATTGTTGTCGGTCGTGCCGGAAACTATCGCGATGGCCAGCAGGAACAGCGCCGTGCCGCCGAGCGCCGTGACGAGCTTGCGTCTCTTCCTGAAGTTCTCGGTCTGAAGCCGTTTCACGCGGCGCGAGATGATGTGGACCGCGACCTGGCTGATGAGTGTGGACAGCAGGAGGCAGACAGCCACGATCAGGAAGAATGCGAAGACGATGGGACCGCGCCACTCGCTTCGGACGCCCGTCGCAGTTCCTATGCTGCGGCTGTATTTGGTACGAACCTCGTGGAGGGCCTGTTTAATGTATTTTGCCGGATGCCGGAGAATCTCGAAGTAATGCTCCTGGCCGCGGGTGAACATGCTCCTCTGTATGGAGCGGTAGCGCTCCTGGGCATAGTCGTAAGACTCCTTGAGCCTCGCTTCCGCTCCCTCGTAGTGCTGGCTGTCGGTGAGGATCATCTCCTTGCCTTCTTCGTAGAGGCTGAGAAGGGCTTCGGCGTAGAAGATACATGCGTCCCTGTCGTCCTTGCTTTCGTCGTCCAGCAGGAAGGCTTGCTTGCGGGAGACTGTGTCCAGGCTGTCGATCACCTCTCCGACCTGGGGCGGGACGGGGCGGCGCTGGAGGCTGTCGGTGCGCAGGGAGTCGGGAAGCGGCGGCGGAACGTCGCCTGGCGCCGGAAGGCGCTTCAGCGACTCCAGCAGCCGCGAGTAACGGTCTATCTCGCCGTCTATCTCTGCGAGTATGCTGTCGTAGGGGAGTTTGCCGGAATTGAAGAGCTCGTACTCGTGGGACACTTCCTTCAGCGCATATGTCATATCGAAGGTGTAGTCGCTGTTCTGGGAGTACAGCATCAACGAGAGTTCGTTGCACTTCTTGATCATCTCCACCATCTGCTGGTGCTGGGTCTCGTCTAGGGCTTTCATCTCGTTGCCCGTGGAACTCATCCGGTCGTACTCCTGCTTGAGTTCGTAGCGCAGCACAGACAATGTGTTCCCGAGGTCCTTCTCGTTGAAAACGGCGAGGACTGGGATGCAGAGGAAAGCAAGGATGGCTATGATGAGGCGTCTTTTTCTCATTGCGAAACTCGTCTTGGTCCAATATTTTCACAATATAGTGAAAATTCCCTTTGGATTAGTCTGCAGGGTTTATTATTTTCGTGCAAAAGACCATTTTAATTGCGTAAACAGCGTTTTTATGAAGAGAATTCCGATACTTTTATTAGTTGCCTTGATATTCCTGAACGGCTGTAAATGTACCCGTCCGGTCGATGATGGACCCGCTTTTTGGCTGGGTGCAGACATCAGTTGGGCCACAGGGATGGAGCAGAGGGGAGAGTCCCTTTACAACTTCGAAGGTGAAGGACCCGTCGAGTGTACGGCCCTGATGAAGGAACTTGGACGCAAGGCCCTGCGATTCCGTGTCTGGGTGGACCCCTGGGGAGGCGAGTGCGACAAATATGACCTCCTGGAGAAATGCCGCAGGGCAAGGGAGCAGGGAATGGCCATAATGGTCGACTTCCACTATTCCGACTACTGGGCCGACCCGCAGCACCAGCCCGTCCCGAAGGCCTGGAAGGGCCATTCCTACGAACAGATGAAGGAGGATCTCCGCGCCCATACCATCGAGGTTCTGACCCTGTTGAAGGA
>JAEEGI010020419.1_pt1 | contig 13273 bp, 8 predicted proteins | sample 8958751 | NCBI WGS metagenome assembly JAEEGI01 (sample SAMN16246545, study PRJNA631951) | gut metagenome | biome: gut microbiome; feature: rumen; material: KS-attached | host: Bos | place: Iran: Karaj | collected 2018-10
CCCTCGAAGGCGCAATGGTAAATCTCTTCCGCGACTCCGTGCACACCGGGCTCATAAATATCATAGAGGCAGATGTTGGGAGTAAGGCCGAGCATAAGAGCGGTCTGGGCCATGTTGGAGCCGATCATTCCGCCGGCACCCACAATGGTCAATTTTTCGTTAGTCAAATACTTCATAATATCAATAAAATGTTTGGTTCCCAAAAATCTTTCAAATTTACATCTTTTCCGCGAAAAATAAAAAAAGCTTACCGCACTTTTTGGCAGTTTGGGTAAAGCTTGCTAAATTTGCATCCGAATCGGGGTGTGGCGCAGTTGGCTAGCGCATCTGGTTTGGGACCAGAGGGTCGAAAGTTCGAGTCTTTTCACCCCGACAGCTGATAATCAGGCACTTACGGAAACGTGGATGCTTTATGGTACGGGCAGGGCCTAAAAAAGGCATCCTGCCCGGTTTTTTTTTATTAAAAAATGCGTAGATTTGTGTGGTGCAGATATGTATATTGTACATATAACAATTATAACTTTCACATTAATAACATTATGTTTCTTCACAAACCGTCGTACCGGCCTCCCCGCTGCGAAGAACTCGCTCACGAGGAAGAATCTATCATCTGTCTTTCCGGGGACGTGGTCACCGAACCCTATGAGAATTCCGGAGAGGACTTAACTTGGTAAACAATCCTGCCTTATGAAAAATCAGTTTTTATTAGCGGGATTACTGCTCTCTGCCCTGGTTGGCTGTACCAGGGAGCAGGAGCCTCAAGAGCCTGTCGGGCGCTACCCCGCCATTACTCTTACAGCCACCATTTCCGACTCCAAAACCTCGCTCGGAGAGTCTGAAGGCACCACTACGCCTGTGCTTTGGAATGCCGACGACCAGCTTTGGGTACGCTCCGCCGCCCAGGAGGCCGGCACTCCCGGCAATCTGTTCAGCACAAGCGAATCTGCAATCACCAACGGAGGGAGACAGGCTTCCTTTACCGGCGAAGCCCCCACAGACGGCCCTTACGTTGCTCTTTATCCTTATTCGGTAGTATCGAACAGTTCAACCAATACCGAAATTGTTTTTGTCCTTAAGAATGAGCAGACGTACGTGCCCGGCAGTTTTGATCCCGCAAGCAATGTAACTGCAGCTGCCTGGGCTTCCGGCACCGTCTTCAGCATGAGCAACCTCTTCGGTCTCCTGCACATCAAGCTTACCGGCACTTCCAAGGTCAAGAAACTTGTAATCTCCGACAACAATCCTCAGTTCAAACTTTGGGGAAACTGCCGCCTGTCCGTCAACCAGGACAGCAGCACTGTGGGCGACGTGCAGATCAGCAACACCGAGACCGGGGCCAATACTCTGACGCTTACCTGTCCCGAGGCCGTAACGCTCTCTGAAGAAGCCACTTCATTCTACTTTGTCGTGCCTGCCGGTGCTTTTGCAAAAGGCTTCACCTGTGTCTTGTACGACACCAACAATGCTCCCATTAAGAGCCTGACCACCGAGACTGACTGCAAGATCGTTCGCGGCCGCATATCCGACATGCAGGCCATCAATCCCGAATCCGTCCTCTTCAGCGGCGGCGAAGGCACCAAGGCCAACCCCTGGCGCATCGCAACTCCCGCGGATATCCAGCAGATGGGCGAATTGATCAACGGAGCGTCCTCTTCTGAATATACCTCAGGATATTACCGCCAGATCCGGGATATCAACTTGCAGGATACAGCCTTTGAATGTATAGGAAAGCAATCCGCCACACCTTTCAAGGGCAACTACGACGGCGGAGGCTTTACTCTGGGCAACCTTAGTCCCACCCCTGCTTCGGGCGCTGCCGCCGGACTCTTCGGATACACCGACGGGGCCACTATCAGCAACCTTAACATCGACGGTTATACAAATAACGGAACCGCCGGCAACCAGGGAGTCATTGTGGGCTACAGCAAGTCTACCGCAATCAGCGGGATTCATATCAATGCCGTTGTCGACTTTGCCAAGTGCGCCTGCGGCGGCGTCGCCGGATACGTTGACGGCGGATCTATCAGCGACTGCTCCGTCGAAGGCTTCATCCACAACGAGGATACAGATACATTCCAGGGAGTCACAGTCGTTTCCTGCGTAGGAGGCATCGCCGGTTATCTTGGAAATGCCAGTATCAAGAACTGCACTTTCAAGGGCAACGTAACCAGCAAGGGCGAGCAGCTTGGCGGTATCGTCGGCCAGATCAGCCAGGGTACCGTTGAGAATTGCCAGGTACTTGCTGGTTCCACCGTTACGGGTGATAATTACTATGTGGGCGGTATTGCCGGCGAGATGCTCAAAGGCGGCACCATCAAGGGCTGCGAGGTGCAGGCCGACATCATCTGCTGGTATCCGGGAGCCGGCGGTATCGTTGCATGGCTCCAGAACGGTGATGTGCGTGATTGCGTGGTCGGCTCGCTTTCCACTATCCGCAGCGGCATGGACCAGGCCGGCGGCATCGCTGCTTATGTGTACTGGAAAGACAATGCGCAGACAGTCAACATTGACAATTGCGCTGTTTACGCAAAAACCGTTGCAGCAAATTATTCCGTCGGCGGTATAGTCGGTGAGTTCAATCCCACCAGCAACAGCACGGTCATGAATGTCAGCAACTGTGCTTTCATCGGCGGCGAGCTTATCAATGCCGGTTACGCCAAGAGCGGATGGACCATGATAGCAGGCATCGTGGCCTGGGCCAGGATGGGCAGCACCACTTCTACCCTGAATATAGTCAACTGTATCTCCGATCCTTCGGTCATACGTGCCGACTTCCCTCAGGGCACCGAGGCCGACCTTGCCGGATTCATCGGTGAGCAGGGAGGTACTAATGCCAGCGTAAATATCTGCGGATCTTACACTACCCTTGCCAAGGGCCGCGCCGTCATAAACGGACAGCGTGAACCGTCAAGCGAGTATTTCAACTATGCGGCACTTGTGGGCTTGGTGAACAAGACCAACTTCGACCACGTGTATTACATCAACAGCCTGCCCGCCCTGGGCAAAGCCAATTCCGGCACCAGCACCGAATGCCTGGCCCTGCCAGGCAAGAGCATGACCGACGGCACCCTGCTGAGTTATCTCAATGCTTTCAAGAATTCCTACAGCGGACCTCTTACCCTCCGTTCCTGGGTGAGCGGCCCTAACGGACTTCCGGTGTTCGACGGCATTGCGGCCAATCCTTCGACCGGCAAGAAGAAAGCCCTGAGGGTGAGCCTCATCGGCGATTCGCTCTCTACTTTCGACGGATATGCGCCTCACGGTTATCACAGCAGCAAGGCCCCTAACGGCTACCGCTGCCACTACCCTACCGGCGACGGCAATGTCACTTCCGCCGCTCAGACTTACTGGTACATTCTTACTTACGAGCTGTTGTCAAATGCCGTGTGGGATACCAACCTTGCCTTCTCGGGCACTGCCACCACGCGCTGCACCAACACTTCGTATTCCGATAAATACTGGTACGGACAGGACTTCTGCACCCGCTATATAGAGAATGCGGGAATGGGTTCTCCCGACATCATCATCATCAACGGCGGCGCCAACGACTGGGCACACGGTATCTACAACATACTTGGCAGCCAGAAGCTCGAGCGCTATCCGTCCACCACTCCTCACCGTCCTTCAGACTCGGCAATGAACGCCGCCTACGCGGTAGCCGACGCCGCCAAGACGATGGATGAGGCCAAGGCTCTGCCTGACGGCACTTTCATCGAGGCATATCTGAAGCTTATCCGGATGATGAGCATCCAGTATCCTCATGTCAAAATCATCGTGCTCATCCACGATACCTTGACTCCCGACGTGGAAGAGTCCCTGCTGCACATAGCCGGCCACTACAGCAACTGCCGTGCGGTTGACCTCTATGCAGTAAACGGCTTCAACGACCTTGGCTGGAACTTCGAATACCTGTCCAAGGGCTACCAGCCCAACATGCCCAAGCACGACTTCGACTGGAGCAGCATCACCACCAGCGGCGATCTCCGCAAGAACTGCAGCGACCACTATTCGGCGCAGGCCATGCGCTTCATAGCCGAGAAGATTTACAACGAACTCGGCAGCTGGCTGGAGGATTACTCCTACAACGAGTCCGGGAGCGGATCTATTGGTAATTATGACAACATTAACGGAGCTTGGTGATGAAAACTAGATATTACTTACCTATTTTGATTTCCGTTGTTGCTGCTTTATCGGCTTGCAACAAGGAACTGCCCGCACCCTCTGACGAAGTATCCGGTGAACTGATTACCCTTGAAGCCACGATAGGTGAACCCGGTACCAGAATCCATTTTACCGGAGACAACGGCACTTATACAGAGACCCGCTGGGAAAAAGATGATTGCATATGGGTGCGCAGCGACACGCAGCCCCTCTGGGAGAGGGGCGACTGCTTCAAGATTTCCTCTATCTCTTCCGACGGTCATACTGCATCATTTACCGGACGTTCCCGCAAGGACGGCAAAATGTGCGCCGTCTATCCTTACGGAATGGTTGACGGAATGTCCACCAACGACGAAGTTCACCTGGAGGTAGCGGATACTCAGGCTATTGTCCCCGGCGATTGTCCCAAAGGCTCTGTCGCAGCCGTTGCTTTCTGGGCTGACGGAAGCACCGCTTTTGCTATGAAGTATGTTTTCGGCGCCGTGAAATTCAGCCTGAAAGGCGAAGGCATAGCCGCCGTTAAATACTTCGAGCTTTCCGATGCCAATACTTCAAATGCTCTTCACGGCACTTGCATTGTCACTCCCGACTATAATGCCAAAGACATCAAAGGGGTGCAGATGAAAGGCGCGGCTTATTCCAACAAGCTTAGGCTTGAGCCCGAATCACCTGTTAACCTTGGCTCGACTCCTTATGAGTTCTACGTGATGCTTCCCGAGGGCTCTCTTGCAGAGGGCTTTACCATCAAGGCATACGATGATGAAGCTAATGTGCTGGCAAGTCTGTCAACCGAAAAGAACAACGCCGTGGTGCGCGGCAAGGTCCTCAAGATGCCTTCGGCAGTCTTGAAAGAGAGCGGCCCGGCTGTTACGGATTTCGAGGGATCAGGTTCCCTGGAAGACCCGTACAAGGTCTCTTCCGCCGAAGTCCTTTCTTTGCTGTCAAAGAAACTTTCCGGTGATTCCTATACCGATTTTGCCGACAAGTATTACGTCCAGACTGAGGACATCGACATGACCGGCGTAGATTTCACACCCATCGGAGAAACCGCCGCCAAGCCTTTCAAGGGTCACTTTGACGGTGCGGGCAAGACTATTTCCAACCTGGTTACCGAGGGTGCGTCTTCCGACAATCCTGCCAGCGGAATATTCGGATACACCGAGGATGCCGTCATCACAGGCATCAATGCTGTCAACCGGGTTAATACCGGCAGCTTCGTGCGTGTCGGCGGTATCGTAGGCCATGCCACCAACACTGCCATCAGCTCCTGCAGCCTCAGCGGCGGAAGTCTCGAAGCGAGCGCGAATATCTGCGCAGGAATTGCCGCTCAGATTGACGGAGGTTCGGTAAAGGACTGCACCGTATCAGACGTAACTATCAGCACTACCTCTAATTACGCAGCTGGTATCGTGGCTCACCTGCCTTCCGGAGGAACTATCGAGAACTGCCGGGTTACCAATGCCACGGTAAAGGGTGTCGCCGAGAACGGTGGCATTTGCGGAAAGATAGTCGGAGGAACGGTCAAGGGTTGCTCGGTCATCTCCGCTAAAGTTGAAGGAACAGGCGAAGATATAGGCGGTATCGCCGGATGGACAAAGCCCAGTACCACTTTCGAGAACTGTACCGTTTCTGCATGTACCATTTCTTCTACCAAGAACTATGTTGCAGGTATAGCGGCTCTTCCTGAGGGAGCTACCATCGTTGGCTGTACCGTAAACGAGGGCACAGTCATCACCGGCCTTGGAGGCCTCGGCGGCATCGCCGGTTACCTTAAGAACACCGCTTCTACGATTGACGGATGCACTGTTAATGATATTTCGATAACAGGTACTGCAACCAACATCGGAGGCGTTGCGGGCCGTTTCGACTTAGGTGTAATTAAAGCCACAACAGTTAAGAAAGCAACCTTAAAGGGTGTTGACAGTATCGGCGGAATCGCCGGCCGTCCTATCACAAGAGGCGGCGACTGCATCATTGATGGATGCTTGGTTGAAACTGTCGATATTACCGGCACCTGCTATCTTGGCGGTATTGCCGGTTATATCTATCCCGATTCCAACTACTTGCTTACCCTTGCCAACTGTGGCGTCAAGTCGCTGAATATCAACTCTTCAGAGACGGACTGCCGGATGGGCGGTATTGTAGGATGGCTGCGTCTTACCGATGCTAATTCCAACGCCAGGATCCTCAACAGTTATGCTCACGGACTGGCTTTCAGCTATCCTTCGTCTTCGACCTCGCCTTCGGTGGGCGGTGCTATAGGCTACGCTTCAATGCGCGATTCCGACCAAGGTGTGATGCTTATAGCCGGTTGCACCAGCAATCTGACTGCCGCCGGCGTGAACGGCGGGACAGTTCCTTCAGACACCGAAGGAGCCAAGATCGGAGCCCTGTTTGGAATAGTCATGGACAATACTGCTGCCACTGTCAAAGACTGTGCGTTCGTTAACGACGGCGGTCTTACGGCAGGAGCGGTCGGGGCCAATGTTAATGCCAGCGGCATCGAAGGCTTCCCGGCTTCAGGGTATGCAGCTTCTGCATCGGCTAAGCTAAGCGCTTTTGCGTCTTCCTACTCCGAATATACTTTGAAGTCCTGGAGTGTTGTTTCCGGGCTTCCGGTTGTGGAATAGACGTTCTGCTGATAAAACCGGGCGTTTACGGTCGTAAACGCCCGGTTTTTTATAATCTGCCTCTGCCCGCTGGACAAATCCGCCTACGCTTCGATGACCCGCAGGACAGGCTTCAGAACAGAATCCTGAAGCCGCCGGAGAGGTTGAAAGCTACGGGGTTAGCGGTGTAATAGGATTCGGGGGAATTCTCGCCGGCGATGTGCCATGACACTCCGGGCTGTACGAACAGGGCTCCGAAGTTTCCGAAAGCCCACTGGGCGCCCACATTTGCACCAAGTGACCAGATAAAATCGCCCGGGGTATATTTGTCGATGTTCCTTACCACCGGAGCAAGGTTTCCTATCACTTCACGTATATTTCCCGAGCTTCTGAATCCGTATTCAACAGAAGGTCCGGCCGACAAATACACGCTCAGGTGCCTGCCCGACCAAGGGGTATATACCGCCATGAGAGGCACGCCGAAGTAGTGCATGTCGGTGTGGGTGCTTGAAGTCATAGTGCCCGAGGTGGAAATAACATCCGATGCAAGGCGGCTCAGCTGCACGCCGGTTTCTACGCTCCAGCGGCGGCTCAGAGGCACGTTTGCCATAATGCCGACGCGATAGACCAGCCTGTGCTTTATATCAGTTACAGTGCTCTTGTTGCGGCTGAGCACCGATACCGGCGACATGCTGCGCGAAGAAGAGGCCATACGCATGGTGCCCGACATTCCATATTCGGCAATAGTATTGGAAGGTACTGCGCCGAGAGCTCCGGAAGTGAGCAGTGAGATATGAGGCCGGTTGGTGGAAGCGTCGGCAAGCAAAGGGCGCTCTGCAGGATATTGCTTCAGGGGGAGAATATGTACCTGCTTCTCGGGGGCCTTCTCTTCCTCTGCCGGCTCCTCCTGGGAGGGGTTGAAATCATCTTCGACTATAGGATTCTGTACCTGCGAGCTTGTATCTTCCGTTACCGGAGCCTCGGCATCTTGCTGGTCAACGGCTTGCGCCACAGCTACGTCCGACAGGTCACGGTGCCTAGGCGCAACGGAATTGACCGGTGCCACAGTGGTGACAGGCACTGCAGTATCGCCAGGTGTGAGGGGATTAACTACCACAGTATCAATCTTGGCAGGCGGAGCGAGGGCAGTATCGGCAAGCTCGGCCACCACCGGACCAACTGCCGGGGACGGCTCTTCAGGCGAAGGACGCACCACCACCAGCAGCGCCACAAGGGCTGCGGCGGCTCCGGCAAGAGCCCACCACCAAGGGAAGGCGGCGGCACTGCGGCCCCGGGCAAGGTGTCCCTCGACGGCATCCCACACTCCCTCGGGGGGTGCCTGTGTATAATCAGATAACTGCTTTCGCAGCTTGTCATTCCATTTTTCAGCCATTTGCGTGTAATTTTCTATACTCTTTTAGCTCCTTTGCAAGCAGCGCCTTGGCGCGCAGCAGCTGGGAAGCTGATGAATTTTCCTTAATACCGAGCATCGCGGCAATATCTTTATGCTTCTTCTGCTCGAACACATACAGGTTAAACACCGTTCGGTATCCGTCGGGCAGGCGGGCAATCATATCGTGCAGCACATTCAGCGGCACATCCTCCACGTCCGGGTCTTCGTCGCCGGGCGGCTCCGGCAGGTTCTCCACAGGCAGGAGACGGTCGCTCTTGCGAAGGACGTGAAGCGCATCGTTTACAACTATACGCGAGAGCCAGGCCTTGAGCGAGCCCTCTCCCTTGTAGCGGTACGACCCGAAGCGGTCGAAAACCTTTATGAACACATCCTGAAGGAGGTCTTTCACCGAGTCTCCGGAGCCCAGGTAGCGGGAAGCCACAGCACTCAGGTAAGGGGCGTAACGCTCATACAACTCCCTCTGGCCACGGGGATCCCCGTTTCCGACAAGCCGCGCCAGTTCCCTCTCGCTCAGGTTATTTCCTGCTTTTAAACTCAAAGGATGCTATTACTTCATTCCCTTCAATTGTGTTCCACTTAATGTGTATGGTTTCCGTGCCGTCTCCTGTGGGCGGCAACGAATTGATGTCAAAGCTTATGATACCGTCTTCCTTCGAATACTTTCCGTCCCCGTGAGCATTATGGCGCAGCTCAAGGTAATACGGGTCGTCTGCCTTTAGGCCGCTCACCAGGTAAAAATCGTGGTGTACGGGGTGCTCTCCCCACCAGGAAGTGTAGAAGAGCGTAAGATAACCGTCGTCAAGCTCTGTAAAACTCGAGTCCAACTCCACATCCAGGCCGTCGCTGCCCGATACCGATGCATCACGGGTAAAAACTCCCTCGTCGAGCGGTTCCACCCATTCAACCATGGCATATATACTCTCGCCCCTGTAGTACAGGTCGGCCTTGACCATAACCCTTTGGCGGCGGGTGAATTCCAAAGGCCTCAACGGCTCTATCTTTCGACCGTTTGACAAAAGGTATACAATGCCCTTGCTATCTTTTGCAATGGTAGCAAGAAAAGTAACGTCGAGCTCGGGCGGTGCAGATTCGTAATACGACCCCGGGGCGTCGGGATTAAAAACATCCTCCGGGACATAATCTTTCATACTGCAAGCAGTAGCAACTGAAAAGAGCAGTAGAAGCAGAGCAATATGTCTAACTAGTTTTTTCATCTGCATCTTAAATCCGCAGGGAGTGAAAATCTTGCACCTGAAAAAAACTTTTATTGCCGATGCAAGAAAACGCCGGCCGACGGATTTTCTTTGTAAAAATACTCATTATTTATGAAAAACATATTCACTCTCTTTGTTTGCTCCTCCATTCTGTTATTTGCTTTATCGTGCAGCAAAGATTACGGCTTCCCGGGGCCCGATTTTTTCCCTGCCGACAGCGGCATGGCCAACCACAACATCGGCGCTCCCGATATAGCTCCGGGAGGTGGCGGCGACAGGTTTGACGAGATAATAGAGAATCCTTTCATCAAAGTGTCGGAGCAGCCGCTTTCAACATTTTCCATCGACGCCGACGGAGCCTCGTACGCATATATGAGAAGGTGTATTTCCAACGGCCGCATCCCCGACGCCGACGCCATACGCACGGAAGAGTTTCTTAACTACTTTACTTTCGACTATCCCTCTCCGCAGGGGGACGATGCGCTCGCCCTCAACGCCGAGATTGGTGACTGCCCTTGGGCCGAGGGCCACAAGCTTTTGCGTATAGGACTGAAAGGCAAGGAGTTAAAGACTGCCGACATGCCGACGGCAAACTACATCTTCCTTATCGACACATCCGGCTCCATGGCGGGACCGGACAGAATAGACCTGCTCAAGAGCGGCCTGTGCAATATGCTGGACCATATGCGCGCCACCGACAAAGTGGCCATAATCACCTACTCAGGCAAGGTAAGCAAAGAACTCGGTTCCTCTTTTGTAAAAGATGCCGAGAAGATCAAGAGAATCATCAACTCCCTTAAAGCCAGCGGATCTACAGCCGGAGGAGAGGCTATGAAGATGGCCTACGAGGAGGCCGAAAAGAATTACATCGAAGGCGGCAACAACCGAATAATAATGTGCACCGACGGCGATTTCAACGTGGGCGTAAGTTCCACCGAAGCTCTCGTAGAGATGGTAGAGAGCTACCTCGGCAAAGGCATCTACCTGAGTATAATGGGTTTCGGCACAGGCAACTACCAGGACTCCCGCATGGAGAACCTCTCCAACCATGGCAATGGCACCTACACATATATCGACTGCGAAGATGAGATGATGAAGGTGTTCGTCCACGAGCGTTCCCACTTCTATTCCGTCGCCAACGACACTAAATGCCAGGTGAAATTCACCGAGAATGTAGACAGCTACCGCCTGATCGGCTACGAGAACCGCCTGATGGCCACCGAAGAATTTAACGACGACAAGAAAGACGCCGGCGAGATAGGAGCGGGGCAAACAATAACCGCCCTTTACGAGATCATTCCTTCCGACACTTACACGATGGGGGCGAATGCCGCCATAATCGAAGTCAGATACAAAAAGCGGCTTGGCGAAGACAGCTTCTTGCTGAGCGCCAACACTGGCATACCTACCTATGACGGATTCGAGCCTTCAAAAGAGTTTAATTTTGCCGCCGGACTAGCCGCTTACGCCCTTACCCTCAGAAACTCGGAGTACAAAGGTACGGCGAGCCTGAGCATGGCGGCAGATCTGATTAAGCCCGTCAGCAACCCGGGCGAGAGCATCGACCCTATGGGTCTGCGCTCCGCCCTTGTGGAGCTGATCGGTAAAGCCTCCGAGCTTGTCAAGGAGTAATCTGCCCTATTGCATTGGTAAGGGCGGCAAAGTCTTCTACGCTCAACCGCTCCGCCCTGAGTTCCAGCATGTTATCCAACTTGACCTGGTTGCTTTTTACCAGGTCAAGTTGCGTAAGTGCTTGACTGTTAGGGAGCAGGGGTTTGAGGGCATTGCGGAGGGTCTTGCGGCGTTGGTTGAAAGCCGTCTTGACAACCTGCTTGAACAACTTTTCGTCGCAGCCAAGTGAGGTGCGGGAGTTGCGCGTAAGGCGAATGACGGCCGACTGCACTTTGGGAGGCGGAGAAAAGGCGCCGGAGCCCACGGTGAAGCAGTATTCGATGTCGTACCAGGCCTGAAGGAGGACGCTCAGTATGCCGTAGGTCTTGCTGCCCGGTTTTTCGGCAATGCGTTCGGCCACTTCTTTCTGGACCATGCCTACCACTTCGGGGATGCGGTCTTTGTGGTCCAGTATCTTGAAGAATATTTGCGAGGATATGTTGTACGGGAAGTTGCCTATCACCCTGAAAGGACCGGGGAATATGCGTTCCAGGGGGAGGCGCAGGAAGTCGGCCTGCAGCAGGCGGCCTTGCAGGCCCGGGAAATGAGTGAGAAGGTAATCGACGGATTCGCCGTCCAGTTCGACCGCTTTCAGGTCGATGTCGTCACGCTCCAGCAGGTACTGCGTCAGGACTCCCATTCCCGGACCGATTTCCAGAACGTCGCGGACCGCGCCGTCAGCAGGCCCGCTCTCTGAGGACCGTAGCCGCCCGTGGCTGCGTGAACGGGAGGGGCCCGCGCCATCAGGCGTGGGAGGGATGAGCGTAGCGAAGTCCTCAGAGAGCGGGCCTGCTGACGAGAGGGTGTCGACTATCCGCCGGGCTATCGACTGGTCGGTGAGGAAATGCTGGCCCAGGGCCTTTTTGGCACGAACTTCCATATGCTATCCGAGTTTGGCGGCAAGCTTAGAAGCAAGCTCGATAAACGCCTGAGCATCAGGCCTGGTGCCCAGGGCAGCAGGCTCTCCAGCATCTCCGCTCTCGCGGATACCCTGAACCAGAGGAATCCGTCCAAGCAGCTCTATACCAAGGTCTTCTGCCATACGGGCGCCGCCGTCGCGGCCGAAGATATAGTACTTCTCGTCGGGATGCTCAGCAGGGGTGAACCATGCCATATTCTCCACCAGCCCGAAGATCGGACGGTTGATACCCTTGTTACGGAACATGTTCGCACCCTTCTCGACATCGGTAAGCGCTACCTCCTGGGGCGTGGTGACCAAAATGGCGCCCTCGACGGGCACCTCTTGCAGGAGGCTGATATGAATGTCTCCGGTGCCCGGGGGCATATCTATCAGCAAGAAATCGAGCACTCCCCACTTGACCTGCAGGATCATCTGCTTAAGAGCATTGCAAGCCATGGGGCCGCGCCAGATAAGAGCCTGTCCCCTCTCGGCGAAGTATCCGATACTCATCCACTTGACTCCGTACTTCTCCAGGGGGATTATGAGCTCGCGACCGTCCACTTCTTCGGCCATGGGCTGGGCGCCTTCGGTCCCGGTCATAAGCGGCACGGAAGGTCCGTACACATCGGCATCGGCAAGACCGACCTTGTAGCCAAGGCGTGCAAGGGCGCAGGCGAGGTTAACCGCCACGGTGGATTTGCCCACGCCGCCCTTTCCGGAGGCCACGCCTATAATGTGGCGCACGTTACGCAGGCACTCGGTATCGAAGTCCGGGGCCTTTTTCTTGGGCGCCGCATCTTCAAGCACAACGGTCTCAACTTTGGGGTCTTTGATTCCGCCCCTGATAAGAGCCGCACGGGCAGCCCCGATCAGGTACTCGGCAAGAGGGTCCCGCCTCTTGGGGAAACCAAGGGTGACGGTCACTCCGCCCCCCTTGGTTTCTACCCCGTACACCATGCCCAGATCCACTATATCGCGGTCTCCGCGGGCAGGATGGCGCACTTCGGAAAGTATCTTAAGTATGTCTTTCTCAGTCATTTTTAACAATGTTCATCTCGTCCAGCAGGTAGCCTGCTCCACCGAACTTATCCATCATCAGAAGCACGTAGCGGATGTCAACGCAGATGCACCTCTGGAGGTTGGGTTCGAACATAACGTCGCTGCTCATAGCCTCCCAGTTGCCGTCGAAGGCAAGTCCGATAAGATTGCCGTCGGCATCCATGACGGGGCTTCCTGAATTACCGCCGGTAATGTCGAGGTTGGTAAGGAAGCAGGTCACAAGCTCACCGTTCGCATCGGCGTA
>JAEEGI010020420.1_pt1 | contig 13272 bp, 11 predicted proteins | sample 8958751 | NCBI WGS metagenome assembly JAEEGI01 (sample SAMN16246545, study PRJNA631951) | gut metagenome | biome: gut microbiome; feature: rumen; material: KS-attached | host: Bos | place: Iran: Karaj | collected 2018-10
CGAACCTTGACAGGCAGAACCAAAATCTGCAGTGCTGCCATTACACCACTCGACATCATTCGTTCCCGAATGCGGCTGCAAAAGTACAACTAATTTCGTTACGCGCAAGCGTTTTTTTCATTTTTTTGGAAAAAAAGTAAAATAATAATCATTCCATTTCGTCGTTATAAGATTAAAACGCTGTACAATTGTAAGAAAACAGCCTAATATATTCCAAAATTCCCTATTTTTGCAAGCTATATCCGATTGAATCATCAATTACAAACAATAAAATGAAGAACATCAGACTGATTCTTGCTGTTTTGCTCGTTGCAGCATTCAGCACCGTTTCATTTGCCCAAGAAGGCAAAACTTTGAAACGCAAAGTGGCCATCGGCCGATTCACCAATGAGACCCAGTATGGGAAAGGCATTTTCTACGACCGCGAGAATGACCCTATGCGCAAGCAAGCCATGGACATTCTTTCGTCGAAACTCGCAGCCAGCGAAAAGTTCATCCTGTTGGAACGTGACGACCTTGATGTCATCGTCAAGGAAGCCGGAAGCGAAATGCAGAAGATTGGTGCCGACTATATCATTCTTGGCTCCATCACGCAATTTGGTCGCAAGACAGAAGGCGACGAAGGCATCTTCAGCAGTACCAAGACACAAACTGTTGAGGCTACCGTGAACGTGCGCCTCGTCGATGTGGCATCAGGCCTCATCATCTATTCCGATGAAGCAAAAGGCCAAGCCGAAACCTCTTCGAAAACCACTTTGGGCATTGGCGGCACAGCCGGATTCGATGCCACGCTGAGCGACAAAGCCATCTCGGCTGCACTCACCCAACTTGTCGAGAACATCATCAACAAATGCATGGACAAGCCTTGGAGAGGCTATATCTTAACCGTTGAGGATGGTGAATATGTCATTTCGGGCGGTGTCACACAAGGTATCACCCCTGGCACCACATTTGGCTTATATAAAAAAGGTAAAATGGTCAACAACCCGCAAACTGGCGCCAACGTTGAACTCCCTGGCAAGAGATTGGGACAAGTCACCGTGACTGCCAACTTCGGCGATACCCCAGAAACGGAAATCTCCTTTGCCACTTACGAAGGCGAAGCCATCGATACCGACCATCTTGAACTTTATTATTTAATGGAGAAATAAACTATGAAAAAGATAATCATCGCAACCTTATGCCTTTTCGTGGCTACCTTGTTCAATTCATGTGGTGTGGGCAACTATACCGTAACCTCAGGTGTTGAAGACAAAGCTTCAGTGTGCTTTTCAGCCTCAAGTGCCTATGATATCAATGTTACCATCGACGACCAACATTTTACCACAACCACCGTCAAAAACATTGCCCATAAAACCCGCCGTAACATCAAGGAAACGGCCAAAAGTGCCATTCAGACCACTCCTGGCAGACACACAATTGAAGTGAAACGCAACGGTCAAACCGTCTATTCCAAGGAAGTGATGCTCTCTACGGGCGACACCAAAATCATCGAGTTATGAAGAAGTTGCTTATTCTCATAGGCATAACCTTGGCACTCAGTTCGTGCATCGAAACCAAGCCGATGCTATACAACTGGGGGTACAAAAACAGTTCAAAAAACGCCTCGGAATACGAAACACTGCTTTACGACAACTACCATTCACAAACTCCAGAGAGCGTTTGCGCCCTTTTGTGCCAATACGAGTACATGGTCACCCATCCCGGAGGCCAACGAGGCGTGATTCCTCCTGGCATCTGCGCCGAATATGGCTACCTTCTCCTCAGTTCAGGCACTGCTGAGACCTTCCTCAATCATGCTACAAAAAAGCAAAAAGAGGTATTCGACACTTTGAGCGACTACGGCACGTCATTCAGAGAGAAAGGAATCGAAATGCTGCAAAAGGAGATGGAACTGTACCCCGAATCTTCTATTTTCATCCAACCTTTAGTCAATAAATTCAGCCAACAATAGCCATGAAAAAGTTCCATTTCATCCTCATCGCATTGTGCACGTTGCTGTTTGCATCGTGCGAAACACTGAACCATACACGAGGAGAGTTGTATCCCAAAATGTACGATGAAAAACCCGTGACTTTGTTGGTCATGCCCCCTATCAACAACTCTAATAACGTAGAAGCCAAGGACTTGCTCTATACTTCCATCAGCCAGCCCTTGGCTGAAGCAGGTTACTACGTCATCTCGCCTCACTTGGCCATGGAAATCTTCAAGGCGGAAAGTGCCTACGATGCAGAAAACTTCATTGAAGGAAACGTAGGCATGTTTGGCAAGGTGTTTGGTGCCGATGCCGTCATCTTCTCTGTGATTGACGAATGGAAGAAGAAAGGCTTCGGCATTGAGACCAAAATCACCTACCTCGTGAAGTCGACGCGCACTAACGAAGTGCTGTTTGACCGCACCTGCGACCTTTACCTTGACCTGAGCGACAACAACTACTATGGTGGCGGCTTGGTAGGCTCGTTGGCCAACCTTGCCGTGTCGGCTATCAACACTGCCTTGACCGATCACATCGTGGCGGCACGCAATTGCAACCAATACATTTTCGCGGACATACCACAAGGCAAATACAGAGCCGAGCACATGCAAGACCAAGAAACTCCTGCTCGCGACAAGAACATCTCGGCTACCGTTAAGAAATAAAGGTTCGTACCAATCAAAGAATCAACAAGTAACACAAATATCATCATGACATTCAAAAGGTTAAACAACATTACAGGATGGTTGGCAGGCATCATTGCCACCGTCGTGTATTTCCTCACGCTGGAACCTACCGTGAGTTGGTGGGACTGCGGCGAGTACATTTCAACGGCTTACAAACTTCAAGTGGGTCACCCGCCTGGGGCACCTTTGTTCCAGATGATTGGGCGTTTCTTCTCGCTCTTTGCGGGCGGCGACGTCACCAAGGTGGCCATGATGGTCAATGTAATGTCGGCCATTTGTAGCGGCCTCACCATCGTCTTCCTGTTCTGGACCATCACCATGATGGTGCGAAAAGTATGGATGAAAGAGGGCGAAGACGCACCTTGGATTAATAAAATAGGTGTGCTACTGGCTGGATTTGTCGGCGCAGTAGCTTACACCTTCACCGAGTCATTTTGGTTCAACGCCGTGGAGGGCGAGGTCTATGCCATGTCTTCACTTTTCACCGCCATTACCTTCTGGGCTATCTTGAAATGGGAGCAAGTGGCCGATGACCCCAAAAGCACACGTTGGATCATCTTCATTGCCTTCCTCATTGGCCTTTCCATCGGTGTACACTTGCTTAACTTGCTGTGTATCCCAGCTTTCGTGTATGTAGTTTACTTCAAGAAATGGAAAAAGACCTCGTTCTGGGGCTTTGTGCTGGCGGGTGTTGTCTCCGTGGCTTTGTTGTGGTTCATCAACATGTTCCTCGTGCCCCAAGTCATCAACATGGCGGGCAAGATGGAATTGTTCTTTGTGAACTCCCTCGGCACACCTTTTAACCTTGGTTCCATTGTCTATTTCGCCATCATCATCGGCCTCATCATCTGGGGATTGTGGTACACGGGCAAGAAAGGAAAGGTGATTTGGAACACGGCCATCCTCTCCTTTATGTTTATCCTCATCGGCTATTCATCGTTCTTCATGCTGATTATCCGCGCCAATACCAACACGCCCATCAATGAGAACGAGCCAAAGGATGCCCTTTCGATGCTGGCATACATCAATCGCGATCAATATGGCAGTTGGCCTTTGCTTTATGGGCCTTATTACAATGCCCCCGCTGTTGATTTGAAAGACGGCAAGCCTGTGTATGTCAAGGACAAAGAAGCAGGTCGCTACGTCATCACCGATGACAACAAACGAAGCGTTCCCGTATATCCCGACGAAATGAAGACCCTCTTCCCGCGCATGTGGAGCACACAAAGAGGCTCACACTCAGAGATATACGAAAGCTATCGCAAGAATGAAAACGGTGTGGTCACAGGCACGCCCGTACGTGTTAGGAACTACCGTGGAGAATCAGTCATGGTCAACAAGCCCACTTTTGGACAAAACCTGAAATTCTTCATCAACTACCAATGCAATTGGATGTATTGGCGCTACTTCATGTGGAATTTCGTGGGTCGTCAGAACGACATCGAGAGCCAGGGTGAACTAAGCCACGGCAACTGGCTTAGCGGCATCAGTTTCATCGACAACGCCCGACTTGGCGACCAGGACAACATCCCTGCCTGCATGCAAAACCCAGGACGCACCACCTATTATTTCCTGCCTCTCATTCTGGGTCTCATCGGCTTGTTTTGGCTACTTAAGAACGACCTGAAGCAGAGCTGGATCATCTTCCTGCTCTTCTTCCTGACAGGTTTGGCCATCATTATCTATTTGAACCAAACGCCGCAACAACCCCGTGAGCGCGACTACAGTTATGCAGGCTCATTCTATGCCTTCGCCATTTGGATTGGTTTTGGCGTCATCGCCATCATCGACTGGATCGGCAAACTGACCAAGAAGAACAGCATGGTTACCACCGTAGCCGTCGGATTGGCCTGCTTCCTTGCTGTGCCTTGTGTTTTGGCCTCCAATGGTTGGGAAGAGCACAACCGTTCGGGCAAGACCTCGGCCCGCGACTGGGCGCGAAACTATCTTGCCCAATTGCCTCCTAACTCGGTTATTTTCACCAGAGGCGACAACGACACCTTCCCCTTGTGGTACGTGCAAGAGGTGGAAGGCTTCCGCACCGATGTGCGTGTATGCAACTACATGCTTTCGAGCGGCTATTGGTATGTTCACCAAATGGGACGCAAAGTGTATGAGTCAGAGAAACTTCCGCTCACATTGACCCAAAAAGAATACGACAACGGCATCAACGAATCGATACCTGTTGAAGAGGAAGATTACTTCCAGGGCAAACAAGTGGAGCTGAAGCAGGTCATCGACTTCATCCACAATCCCAAGGCTGTGAAGCGTTACGTAGGCGGCACCTACAATTATATCCCCTGCCGCAATGTGAAGCTTACTGTCGATAAAGAGGCCTGCATACGTAACGGCATTGTTCCAGAAAGCATGCAAGACCAAATCGTTGACGAAATCACTTGGGAAATCAAGGACAACTGGTTATACAAGAATTCCATCATGCTCTTGGACTTCTTCGCCACCAACAACTGGGAGCGCCCAGTGTATTTCACCTCGTTCAGCGACATGTCGAAGGTCTTAGGCATCGACAAATACCTCCACATGGAAGGCTTGGCCTATCGTTTCATCCCCGTTGAGGCCGAAGACTACATCAAGGCCTATCGTGGCGGCGTGTATCGTGACGGCAGCTATGACCTGTTGGTCACCAAAGCCGACGAAGGCATCACCAATTGGGGCAGCTTGAATCAAGAAGGCGTGGTGCCCGACCGCGAGAGTGTTCGCAACATGAGCTATGCCCAGTTGGCTTATTCGCGTTTGGCTCAGGCCCTGGTCAACCACGACCAATTTGATTCGGCCGTCATCGTGATGGACAAGTTCCAGGATTTCTTCCCCAACGAAAAGTTCCCTGCAGAGATCCACACTTACCAGTTCCCGGAGATGTACTACATCTGCGGCGCCACCGACAAGGGTGACGACTATATGATGAAGCTGGTCGACAATTATTGCGACAAGATTCATTACTATGGGGGCATGAAGCCAAAGTTCCAAAAATACTACGAGGAAGACATTGAGGAAGGCTTAAGTCTGCTCAAGCACTTCAGTGGCGTGGCGAAGAAATACGAACGCAACGAGCTGGCGCAGCAGATTACCGACCGGATGATGCAATACATTGATATGTTTTATGTGGAATAATCTCCGATTGTATTGAAAGAAAACCAGCATTTGGAGCTTTCCAGATGCTGGTTTTTCTTATAGCTTATCGAATGTACTATTTATTCACTATCACTCATTCGCAACCAATTTCTTACGATTCACAAAGCTCCAAACGATCATCCCAATGCCAATAAGGACAAAGGGGACGCTCAGCCATTGACCCATATCGAAGACCATGTTGCGCTCGAATTCGACTTGGACATTTTTCAAGAACTCTATGCAGATGCGCGAGCCGAAGATGATGACGAGGAAAGTGCCAAACATCAAGCCAGGCTGCTTATGGCCGAGGTCGCGCTTGTAGTACATCCACAAAAGAATGCCCATCGCCACGAGGCAGAAGAAAGCCTCATAAAGTCCCGTCGGGTGGCAAGGTAGCCACTCGCTTGGCGGACAAGGGGCATCCCAAGCGTTGCAAGCCGTGTAGTTGTCGACCGTGCCGCAAAATTGCTCTGCACCGCGCATGAAGACGAATCCCCAAGGCAATGAAGTCGGTGTGCCATAAATCTCATGGTTAATCACATTGCCCACGCGAATCAATGCCCCGACAAGGCACACAGCCACCACAATGCGGTCGAGAATCCAGATGTAGTTGATATGTTGCAAGTCATTTTTCTCCTTCTTCGACTTGTTATAGTTGCGCACATAAAGCCACAAGCCTATCAAAATACCGATGGCGCCGCCGTGGCTGGCCAAACCGCCTTCCCAAACCGCAAAGATTTTCAAAGGATTAGAAAGATAGTAATCAGGTTCATAAAAGAGGCAATGCCCGAGGCGTGCTCCGACAACGGTTGAAACAAGCATATAGATGAGCAACTTATCCAACGCATCCTCGGCCATTTTCTCTCTCTGATAAATACGTTTCATGATAAAGTAACCGATTAAAAAGCCCAAAGCCCACAGCAGGCCGTACCAACGGACTTGAAGGCTCCCTAAATGGAAAAGCACTGGGTCGACATTCCAGGTGATGTAGTTCAAAAACATGGTCTTGTATTTTGCGGCAAAAGTAATGATAATTGTTGAATCGTGGATTGTATAATTGTGTAATTGTTGGCTTATGGCCTATAACTTATAGCCTATGGCTGCCCCAATGCAAAGGCAAGCCATAGGTTATAGGCCATTGGCCTAGTCGAAAAAAAATTCATAAAGATGTAACTTTTTTTCCATTTCTCCGTATTACCTTTGTAACGATGGACAGAAGTCAGTACAACCAGTGCGTGGAGCAATATGCCGACCGGCTTTTCCGCTTCGCGTTCTCAAGCCTCCGCAACCGCGAGCAGGCCGAGGACGTGGTGCAGGAGAGCTTTGCCCGCGTTTGGGAGAAAGTCAAGACGATTGATTTTGCGAAGGCGAAATCCTACCTCTTCACCACCGCCCACCATGCCATGATTGACGAAGTCCGTCACAAACAACGCTTTGCGAGCGTCGAAGAGCCTTTGCCCGCCGACGCGAAAACCACGCCGAGACAGTTTCCTGACGTGAACGAAATCTTGCACAAGACCTTGGCCACCCTGCCCGAAGCGCAGCGTAACGCCTTGCTGCTGCGCGACTACGAGGGCTATAGCTACCAAGAAATCGGCGAGATCACGGGAATGAGCGAGTCGCAAGTAAAGGTCAACATCTTCCGCGCACGCACTGCATTGAAAAACAAACTGAAAAGCATCGACAACCTTATCGACATAGCGCCATGAAAACGAACATCACCACTGACAACTACGAGGCCTACCTCCTTGACTACATGGAAGGTAACCTCAGCCCCGATGAGGCAGAGCAGCTGAAAGCCTTCGTCGCGGCACAAGGTATGGACTGGGACGAGCTCACCGAAGAGCTACCCCATCTCGAAGCACCTCAGATTGCCTTCGAGGGAAAAGAAAAGATGAAAAAGAAAGCAACAGTCGTACCGCTCTATGTCAAAATCGCTTCAGTTGCCGCTGCTGCTGGACTGCTGCTCACCGTCACATTGTGGCCCGAAAAATCGATGCAAAAAACCGAAACCATAGCCGAATTGAAGCCCATCCTTCCAGGTAGGCTCATCACCGCAAGCGAAACCACGACCTTGCCTCCGAGAACCTTCCGTTTTGTGCAACCACAAGTCGTTAAGAAAGAAAGACCAACAATTTCCGAAACCGTTTCAAAAAGGGTTGAAATGCCGCTTGTTGCCCAATTGGAACCTCAAAAAGCGCCAATTTTACCCACCTCGTCGACTGCCTCCGAACCCGATTTCGATCTGTTGGCTTTCCGCATGAACACCAACCTCGCCTTGGCGCTCATCAACGAATACGATTTTAATAGCTTTTCGAAGGATGAAGAATTCGACCGCGAGCCTTCGCTCATCAGCAAAGGCCTATTATGGCTGACAAATGGTCGCCACGACAGTTTTGCCAGCATCATCGCTTCCGGATTAACCACCGCCAAGAAAGAGCTCGACTTGGCCGCCACCGACTTTGCCCTGACCGCCTACAACCGTGCGGACGAAAGTTTTGAGGAAGCCAAGGAATATTGGGAGGAGAAACGCGGGGAATGATATAAAGCACGCAGAAATCGCAGAACCATGTGAAACATGCCGGACGCTTATTTTGCGTCACATTGCGATTCCCAAAAGTCTGCGATTTCTGCGTGAAATAGAATCTCAGCGTGAGATTATATCAGAAATTGATGCTGAACCCAAAATTGGCCGTATGGTAAGTCTGGGCATGGGCTTCATCAAATGTAGGCAGAATGTTGTATTGGGCAAAGAAACCCAGGTTGTTGCCTCCAATGCGTAGCGTGGCATCCAACTTAAAACGGTTCACATAATAGTCGCTATGCACCTTGTTCACGTCTCCATTTCGGAACACGATCTTGGTCCAAGTGTCGACACGTAAACCACCCGTGACGCCGGCTGCGACATAAAAATGACGGGTAGGACGCATCTCAACCATCAACGGTGCTTGGATATACAACACACCTAGTTTGCTTCTCTTCACGGCTGCCTCACTGGGGTCGATCCATTCTGTTTCGAGTTGATTCGCGCCTTTGGTCAGACGTACCGGGTGATTGAAACTATAGTTGTTCCATCCCAAACCGATGCCGGTGTAAAGGCCTGCCGTATGACGGCGGTTGAAAGCGATACCCACATCGGCAATGTTGAAATTGAACACCCAACTCCTCAAGGGACGCAGTTCCAAATAATTAGTTCCCGCCGAGTTAGGGCCCATCAACAAGTTCAAACCCGCCTCAAAGCCGTTCCAGTTGGCATCATAAAGGAGGCTCTTTTTTACGGGACGACTGTCCTTGGATTGGTCTTCCTTCGTCGATGACGTTTCCACGACATTCGATTCAACAGCATTCAAACCGTCAACTCTCAAGTCACCACTTCCAAGCACTGTGGCTTGCAACACGTTGCATCTACCCCGAAGGATGATGTCACCCGAGCCATTCAAGAGAACATGGACGGTATCGTAATCCAACTCCATAACCATGTCGCCCGAGCCACTATTATAAATATTGATATAGTCACCTTTTATCGTACCCTTACTGACGACATCAGCTGACGAAAGCAATTGGATATTTTCGAGTTGCGAGACTTCAACCTCATAGTCGTCAGAACTCGAAAGGAGAAGCAACTCCGACTCTGCACGATAGTCGTTGACTACCTTCCCCTCTTTCTTCAATGAAAAACGCCCTGGGGTCTGGCTGACAACGACATCGCCAGAACCCGTTACCCGAATAACACGAACTTGCGAATCATCATTTTTCGTAGGACTATAGTTGTGCATATCATATTTTTTCTCAAACTCTGTTCCCCACTGATCCATCTTTCGGCCCCATTCTTCCATATCAGCACCCCATTTTTCCATATCTTGTTCAAAATTTTTCCAATCGACGGAATCCGAAAGATATTGGAGGTTCATACCCAATTCACGCATCCGTTCGGAAAACTGTTCTTGGGCTTGCTTTATTTCAGCCTTTCGGCCTTTCATAATGCTATCCGTTTGGGGATCAATCGGTTTGGATCCATTCGTCTGTGCCCTCATCGTTCCGAAGGCCAGCAGCAGCATGGCTGCAAAAAATAATCTAGTTTTCATTTCGTTTAGGTTTTAATTATTTCTCTTGTTACTTTTGTTCTTCGCGAAAACATCAGTAATACGGAGAAACCAGGAAAAAGTTACAGCCTTCACTCAAAAAAAGCGGAAAAATAGCATTTACGCTCTGCAGTAAGGGTATCGCCTTCGGTCAATTGCAGTTTCACGTAAACCTTTTGCAAGTCGGCATTAGCCAAGAATTCTCTCAAGCCGTCAACGACAAATTTCCGATTCTCGTTGGCCTTCATCTCCACCTTCACTTTTTGCTCAAACAACGGACGGTCTTTGAGCTCATCAAGTTTGAGGTCTTCAAGGTCGCACACCTTGACCGTCAGCATGCCATCAATGTTGCGCAGCAAGTCGGACGTGACGAAAACGCCCCAGTCTTTCCTGTCGAGACTCAAAAGCACAGGCGCAAAAAGCGTTTTCAACCGCTCTTGCAGCACCTTGGGATTGCCATAATAGTCAATGGAAGACCAAGAAGTCACGGGCCAGGCATCGTTGAGTTGCCAATAGAGCGTGCCCATGTTGTAGGGCTTCGCCGTGCGATGCGCCTCGATGGCGACTTCCATGCCGTATGCTTGCGAGAGTTGGCTCAGATGCACATACTCCTCAAAGTCCTCCGGCTGAACGTTGGGATAATACCGTTTGATGAAGTCATCAATTTGTCGCGTACCACGGGCATGTTTTTGGTGTGCCGCAATCACCTTAGCATCCATACTCAATTCCTCGCCTTCTGCTATTTTCAGCAAAGTCGAATAATCGGGATAGCTTTGGTAGCCGTATTCACTGTTGAAGCGGCCAACCTTCTCGCGATAGACCTCATAAGGCTGCTCGCCCCACCAAACGCCCCAATAGTGCACATCGCCTTCGGTCAGGCTCTCGGGACGGCCCCATCCTTTCGAAGGCGAACTCGGCCAATAGGGGCGCGTGCCGTCAAATTGCGCAACGGCTTGAGGCAAGATGTTTTCAAACAATCGGTCATAGCCTGCTTTGATAGCTTTGTCGTCTTCCTCGCTCCAGCCCAAAGACTGTTGCCAGCCCCAGTTATAGTAGCCCTCCGAAATCTCGTTGCCACCACACCACAAGGCCAACGAAGGATGCGAAGCCAAGCGTTTCACCTGCTCCTCCGCCTCGATTTGGGCGTTTTCGAGGAAAGCCTCGTCGTAGGGATACATCGTGCCGGCATACATGAAGTCCTCCCAAACCAGGATGCCATATTTGTCGCAAAGCGTGAAAAAGTCGTCAGAGGGATAAATGCCGCCGCCCCACACGCGCAGCATATTGAAATGAGCGTCTTTGGCTTGCTCCAAGAGACGAATCGTGTGGTCAACATCATTCCAGGTCTCAATCATCTCCTCTGGAATATAGTTCGCGCCTTTGGCAAAGAATGGCACACCGTTCACCTTAAAATAGAATGCCCGCCCGATGCTGTCGGGTTCATCCACCATCTCAAAGGTTTTAATACCAGACCATATTTTCTTGAAATCCAAAACCTTATCCCCATCTTTTAGGAGAACATCAAAGACATATAGCGGTTGTTCGCCCATCTCGTTGGGCCACCACAATTCTGGATTTTCTATTTCAAAGTTCAGGATCTCATTTTGGGTACCGCCATTAAGGTGTATGGTTTTCTGGCTGTTTTTCTCACCATTGACATAAATTTCCGCCATGTAATTTCCTTCAGCCCTGCTTTCCACATCAAGGCACAAACGCATCGTAGCCTTCTCGTTATCAATGTTTTCTGTGACAATATATGCATTTTGCAATTTCGCATCCGACCAACCGATCAATTCCACCCGTTTCCAAATGCCCACGTTCTTGTACTTCGGTGCCCAGTCCCAGCCGTGCTGGTAAGGTGCTTTGCGCGAAACGGCGTATTTCTCGGGCAATCGAGGCTGATGTTGCTCATACAAAGCCAATTGAGTGCTGTCATAACGAAGGAAATGCACCTCCAAAAGGTTGTCTTTCTTTTTCAGCAAGTCTTTCACCTCGTGTTTCCAAACGCGGAATTGGTTGTCAGCAAAGAAGAGTTTTTCGCCGTTCAATTTCACTTCGGCGTAGGTGTCAATGCCGTCAAATTCCAATTCAACACTCTCTTTTCCAAGCAAATCCTTGTCCGCATCGAAACGCAAGGTGTAGTCCCAAGGGTGGTCTGAAATCCAAAGCAATTGGTTTTCCACCGTGCCGAGATAGGGATGCGGAATAAGACCGTTTTCATAGAGGCTCTGCTGCACCACCGAGGGCACATCGACCTGCATATTAATATCTAAGGTGTCGCCAGTGAGCGTCCAGCCTTGGTTGAGGAGTTGCACGACGACGTTTTGCTTTTCAACTTGTTGACACGCCGATAAGGCGAAGGCCAATAGAATCAGAGGAAGTAGTTTTTTCATTTGAGTTGTTTATTTGGCACGCAGAATGCGCAGAATTATGGGAATCGCGATGCGACGCAACTTTTGCAGCCAGTAGGTTCTGCGAATTCTGCGAATTCTGCGTGAGATAAATATTTCTGCGTGAGACAATTAAAACGGATTCAGAATCTTTTCCATTTCGTAAATCAATTCCTTGTTCGACTCGGTCCAGACCATCGTCGCGCCTGTCGCATCCTTCTGGTTAGGATAGAGTTTCTCATTGAAGCGCGGCACCCAATGCGCCAACGAGGCGTGGCAATGCACCGTGCCCGTCATATTCAAGATGTCCTTCACGTTGCCGAGGTTGATGCCGCCGCCCGGCATGATGCCGATTTTGTCGCCATAGCGCAGCTGCATCTCCGCAATCATCGGGACACCCTCCAAAGCTGTGGGCTTGCCACCCGAAGTGAGGATTTTGTCGAAACCGAGCTCAATCAATTTCTCGACCGCTTCGAATGGCTTCACGCAGGCATCGATGGCGCGATGGAAAGTGAACTTCAAGCCTTCGCCTGCTCCCATCAAAGCCTTGATGGACTCCACATCGAGTTCACCTTTGTCGTTCAAGGCACCGATGACCACGCCCTCGAAGCCGAGTTTCTTACAGAGCATGATGTCGGTCTTCATCATCTCCACCTCTTCCTCGTCGTATATGTAATTGCCCGGTCGCGGACGGATGAGCACGCGCATGGGGATAAATGAAATGTCGATGGCTTTGGCCAAAGTGCCGAACGAAGGCGTCACGCCACCCACTTCGAGACACTCGCACAACTCCACGCACTGAGCGCAGCCGTCCATCGCATTCTGCAACGACTTGATGCCGTTGGCACAGATTTCCAGTCTAATCATAGTTTTAGAATTTTGGGGCAAACCTTAGATTTGCAGCGTGGTTGTCTGCGAACTAGGAATGCAAGAGCAAAAATAGTAAATTTGCGCGAAATACTGATAGAAAGTCTATAAAAAAGTAATGTGTAACCAGGACAATGGGATCG
>JAEEGI010020426.1_pt1 | contig 13268 bp, 13 predicted proteins | sample 8958751 | NCBI WGS metagenome assembly JAEEGI01 (sample SAMN16246545, study PRJNA631951) | gut metagenome | biome: gut microbiome; feature: rumen; material: KS-attached | host: Bos | place: Iran: Karaj | collected 2018-10
CACCCTTCTGCATCTGAAGCTTCAGGGACTTGACCCCGATAAGATTTATACTGTTGAGCAGACGGGCGAGCGCTATTCCGGTGCGCTGCTGATGTACGCAGGACTTGAATTGACGAGCTGGCCGCATGAAGACGGTGAAAGCTGCAAGCTACATCTTATTGCAGACTGAAATGAATAAAAAGCAAAGGGACTGCGAAAGCAGTCCCTTTGATTATCTTAAACGAACAAAAGTAAAAGGTTGAAAATGGATTGACAAATATTAAAAAATGATTAAAATATATATTGTCAAATGGTTGTTCTAAAAGTTAGTGTCTGCTGTTTGAAGGGCTCGACGAGAAAAGCCGGTGAAAACACCACACCTAGCATTTCGTTTGACAGACATTGTAATTCGTTGATACTATCAACAATGATTAAAATTCTCGTTACATTGTTGAGAACCCTTGGGTAATAGACTCCGGGAGTTAGTAGCTCTTTTGAGGTGGGTCCGATAGCTGCATCAATGCTTTACACCATACTTCACAGGCAATGGAATTTTTCTTTTGCCTTTGTGATTATGTGTGTAAAGCGACTAATTTGGATCAATTCAGTTCATACACACATAAAAGTGTATGGACTTTTTATTTTGATCCGGATTGGTAGGTGAAAGAAATGAATATCAACAGAGAAAATGCTCTTCGCTTATGGGAAGAATATTTTGGTGATGTGAATTTTGCAGAAGATTTTCACGGCAACTTAATGTGCAAAGCAGCATATGGTGACGAGGACTATTTTATCTGCAGAGGCGGCAGAAAGATTTATTGCGGTTGGAATATTCACCATATTCTTCCGAAAGCCAATGGTGGCACAAACGCAAAACATAATCTTATTTGCACAAACATCGAAACAAACCGACAGGCAGAAGACAAAATCACTTTTTGGATTGATGATAGCTTATATCAAGTCAGAAAAATTCCAAACACAAAAGAATATGATATTTTTGAATTAGAGGAGGAATAACAATGTCAATTTTTGATTTTGATGACGGAGATATCATAGTCTCCGGCGGCGGTAACATAGGCTTCGATTCGGACGGAGATATGATGATGCGCATGGGAGATAACATGGCTATGGACATGGATTCGGGTGAGTTGCATATCGTATCCGGATGGGATGATGACGAAGACGATTAATTAAAATGACAGCCATGGGCATTCGTGCTCATGGCTGTTTGTCTGCTTTAATATTATTTTATGAAGGGTTATATTCTCCCACCCCTCACAGTATCAATTCCATCATTGTTTCCTTCGGCTTCAGTCCGACTTTATCGTAAAATGCTCTTGCCGAGTCGTTGCCCTCCCAGACATTGAGCGTGATTTCGTAGCATCCGAGCGCCCGTGCCTCATCTTTAACACGGTTAAAAAGCGCCTTACCGATATTTTGCCCTCTCGCAGCGCTGTCAACGCACAAATCGTCAATGTACAGCTCGGTATGCGGAACGATATTGTTCATACCCGTGAAGTCTCTGATTTCGCAGAAGGCGTAGCCCAGGACCTTTTCGGATTCATCCGTTGCTACGAAGGTGCGCCTCTTTTCATTTTTAAGGATATCCGACAATTCGCTGCCTGTGTATTTGGTTGTCTGCGGAATGAAAATATCCGGCCTTATGGATGCGTGGATTTCAAGCACCTGGCTTAACAAATTCAGTATCTGTTCAATGTCCTTTTCTTCTGCGTTTCGTATTATCATAAAATCACCCGTTTTCTATATTGATTGGCTTTAAAAGCAATATTTTGAAATGCCGATGAAATACACGGCAAGACCGATGTCGATGCAAGTATGGAAGACTGCGTGAAAATATCTCTTTGTCTTTCCTACACGAAGAAAAGCGGCTCCGAGCAAAAGGGAAGAGCTGCCTATAAGGAAGCATAGAAACGCTCCGATTGGAAGTACAGTATATGCCTTCGCTCCGACTATTGCACAGACAAGAGCCGTGCCTATGTAAAGGCACATACGTATCGCCTTCGTCTTTTCAAACAGAAACAAAGTGAGCAACAAGCCTGTTGTCACTCCGAGCCACGCAACCAAAAGCATAAGAATTGCCTGAGTCTTTCCGACTCTGTCATACACGACGGGAACGCAGCCCGTAACCGTGCCCGAAACCGAAAAGAATATCGTGCAATGGTCAATCACTCTGAGCAGCTTCTTCCTGTCGGGATTCTTTGCGGCGTGGTAGATAACCGAGGTTACGAACATTACCGTTGTGCCGAAAAGATAGAGCGAAGCGCAGACAATGCGAATCGCGTCACGGCTCACAATTGCAGGAACAAGACAGAATACGAGAATGCACGCGCTTATAACAAGCCCCGCAGCATGAGTAATTATATTAAGGATTTCTTCTTTTTCGGTGTACTCCGGTAACGAAACGGATTTCCATGATTTCATAAAATCTTTTCCTGTTGGTAAAAGTAAGATTTCGGTTGTAACTCTTGCGAATAGCAAATCAAACAAATCAATTATATAACAACCGAATTGTTGAAGTCAACGGTGATACAATTATTACACCACCCCGTCTTCAAATCTTTCCACATAACTAATTAAAAGGCGGTTCAGAATTGCTGAAACGCCTTTTGGCTTGTTTGGCAGGGGAGATTTGGCGTTTTTTCTGATTTTAATCAAATATGCCCGAATCTCTGAAAAATCTCTCTAGGGTTTTACTCGTTTTGGCTCTCTCTGGATCTCACCAAAGTCTCACAAATCTGCGGGTATAATTCAGGAGGTCTTCTGGACAGATAAAACACTCTGAATAACGGGTGAAACAGAGCAAAAACACGCAAAAAAGCGACCATCTGATGATGGTCGCTTTTCTTTGGCAGCGGTATAAGGATTCGAACCTCAACATACGGAGTCAGAGTCCGCTGTGCTACCGTTACACAATACCGCTGTGTATTCAAGATGTTCAATTATAAGCGGTATATCAAATTGCTGACGCAATTTGATGGCGTTCGCAAACCTTCGGTTTGCTCGGCTAAAGGATTCTCACTCATCACACGAACTCAAACCCGTTATGCCATCGTTACACAATACCGCTGTGTCGATTGCGAAAGTTATTATACAATGTGATTTTGTAAAAGTCAATAGTTATTTTCCGTTTTTCACTGTTGATTATTAATTGATTATCTCAAAGTGTTCATTATCACAAAGAGTGTTGAATCACCAATCAATGTATGTTAAAATCAATCTGATATAAAAGAAACGGGGTGCAGATATGAAATTCAAAAAGGCGTTTATAGTATTTCTCTTAATTTTTATTCTGATTTTTGCCGCGTTGCTTGAGTTCGGAAAGAATACTCTTGCCGGATGGGCGCTTCTTATTGCGCTTGCGGTCGGATTTGTAATACTGCACGGCAAAGTGCTCAATGATAAAAAGCGGTACATAAGACTTGCTTCGTGGCTGTGCTTTTTCGTGCTCGTTGCAGTTGTGTTTAAGATTTCCGCGCCGCCCGAGAAGCGCATACCCGCAGTTGACGTGAAGAATCCCGAAATAACTGCCGAAATATCGGTAGAGCAGGGAAGGCTGACGGGCGTTTACAATGCCGATAAATCCGTTGAGGTTTATGCGGGCATCCCGTACGCCGCGCCGCCCGTGGGCGAGCTTCGCTGGAAGGAGCCTCAGCCTGCCGAAAGTTGGGACGGCGTGCGCGCCTGCGACGAATTTGCGCCGATGTCGATGCAGCAGAGGGGCAGTGAGCTTTACAACTCGATGACCGACCTTATCGGTTATCATAAATTCAAAGTCAGCCTAAAAGACAATTTTGTCGGAGCCATGAGCGAGGACTCGCTGTATCTCAATATCTGGAAGCCGTCGGGCAACGTCGAAAATGCACCCGTTCTGTTCTTCATTCACGGCGGTTCGCTGACGGGCGGCCAGACCTGGCACGACGCGTACAACGGCGAAGCACTGGCAAAGCAGGGGATTATCGTTGTCAACTGCGCTTACCGCCTGAATGTATTCGGCTATTATGCGAACGAAGAGCTTGCCGCCGAGTCGCCGAACGGCACTACGGGCAATTACGGACTTCTTGACCAGATTGCCGCGTTGAAATGGGTTAATGAAAATATTGCTCAGTTCGGCGGAGACGTTGACAATATCACAATCGCGGGCGAGAGCGCAGGCTCGTCGAGCGTTAATGCAATTTGCGTTTCACCGCTTGCAAAGGGTTTATTCAAGCGCGCTATTGCCGAGTCAAGCGGTATTACCGCGCGTGAGCCGTATCACACCTTCCGTTCAATTGAAAAGGCGCTTAAAATGGGCAAGGACATTATGGCTGAGTTTTCGGCTTCAAATATTTCCGATCTGAGAAACGTTCCCGCCGATAAACTCGTCAATACACGCTACACCAACAGTGCCATGACGGTTGACGGTTACGCGATAACCGAGCAGCCGTATCTCACCTACGAAAAGGGTGAGAACAACGAGCAGGCTCTGCTTAACGGCTTCAATCTGCACGAGGCTGACTTCTTTATGTTCTCGCGTAAGGTAACCAAGGATAATTACGTTGAAACTCTTTCGGGCGTGCTCGGCGACTATGCCGACGAGGCGGCCGAGCTCATACCGCCGTACGAACAGAGTAAAAGATACTCGCTCGCTATCGTTGAGGCGGGCGGAGACGCGAAGGGCGCGGCTGACAGAGTATATTCGGCTGCATGGTTTCAGTACAGCCATTTCGACTGGTCGCGCCGTGTATCCGCACAGGGTAAGGACGTTTACGAATACTATTTCACCAAGGATAACAGAAGCCTCGGCTCGAGCCACGCAGGGGAGATGCCGTACTGCTACGGCAACCTCGACAAGCACGCCGAACTGTATGACGAGAGCGATTTCGCGCTTTCCGAAACGATGCAGAAGTACTGGGTGAACTTTATTAAAACGGGCAATCCGAACGGCGAAGGTCTTCCCGAATGGCAGCGCTTCAATGACGATCAGACTAAGGTGCTTGAATTCGGCGAAAAGGTCGAAATGATAACCGACCCGAACCTTGAACTGTATGCTCTGCTCGATAAATACCAGGCGGAAAAGTAAAAGAATAAAATAAAAAGTAACAGAGCGGTTGAAAAACCGCTCTGCTTTTTTATCTTTTGATTACAGTAACTTGATTCCGTGTTCTCTGCAGCTTTCGCGCATCGCTTCGGGCCAGATGGCTACCTGAACCTCGCCGATATGTGCCTTGCCGAGAAGGAGCATACAGATTCTCGACTGACCTATGCCGCCGCCGATTGAAAGCGGAAGCTTGCCCGTAAGAATTCCCGAGTGGAAGGGGAACTGCTCTCTCTCGAGCGCGTTGGCCTTTACGAGCTGATCGTGAAGGGATTTTTCGTCAACTCTTATGCCCATTGACGAAACCTCAAACGCACAGCCGAGAACGTCGTTCCAGAACAGAATGTCGCCGTTTAATGCCCAGTCGTCGTAGTCGGGCGCGCGGCCGTCGTGCTTTTCGCCGCTATTAAGCAGATCGCCTATCTGCATAAGGAAGACTGTCTTGTGCTCCTTTACGATTAAATCCTCGCGCTCTTTCGGAGTCTTGTCGGGATACATATCCTCAAGCTCTTGGGTTGTGATGAAGAAAACGTCATTCTTTATCTCGCAGTCGAGAACGGGATATACCTCTTTTACCTTTTCATTCGTTTCATAAAGAGCGTTTACGATTTTCTTTACCGTTTCTTTGAGATAGTCAAGCTGTCTGTCCTCGCGCGTGATAACCTTTTCCCAGTCCCACTGGTCAACGAAAAGGGAATGAAGGTTGTCGCAGTCGTCGTCGCGGCGTATTGCGTTCATATCGGTATAAATACCTTCGCCCGGCTCGTAGCCGTAACGGTGAAGCGCCATGCGCTTCCATTTGGCAAGCGACTGAACGACTTCGGCGGTGCCTTCAATTTCCTTCATGGTGAAGTGAACCTTGCGTTCAACGCCGTTAAGGTCGTCGTTGATGCCCGACTCCTTCGTTACCATAAGCGGAGCCGTAACTCTGTCCAGGTTAAGCGCCTCGCCGAGCTTCTTCTGAAACGTGTCCTTGATTATTTTGATGGCTTTCTGGGTATCTCTGCGTGAAAGGCTTGACTGATAGCCTTCGGGAAATACTAATTTGCTCATATTATCACCTTATCTTATGTTTCCGACCGTTCTCGGATAGAGTATGACGTCACGGATGTTCGCCATACCCGTTGCGTACATTATCATTCTCTCAAAGCCTAAGCCGAAACCGCCGTGAGGCACGCTGCCGTATTTGCGAAGGTCAAGATAATCACCGTAGTTTTCTAGGTTCATACCTCTCTCCTTCATAGCGGCGATAAGCTTGTCGTAGTCGGCTTCTCTCTCGGAGCCGCCTATGATTTCACCGACGCCGGGCACAAGCAGGTCTGTTGCGGCAACGGTCTTTCCGTCAGGATTCTGCTTCATATAGAAGGACTTGATTTCCTTAGGATAGTTAATGAGGAAAACGGGCTTCTTATATACCTGCTCGGTGATATATCTCTCGTGCTCGCTCTTGAGGTCGCATCCCCATTCAACGGGATATTCGAACTCAACGCCCGAAGACTTGAGAATTTCAATAGCCTTGGTATAGTCAACGATTTCAAACTCGTTATTGAGAACGTTGTTGAGCTTGTCGGTAAGTCCCTTTTCAAAACGCTCCTCAAAGAACTTAAGCTCGTCGGGACATTTGTCCATATAGTCCTTGATAATGTACTTTATCATTTCCTCCGCAAGCTCGATTACATCGGGAAGCTCGGCAAACGCAACCTCGGGTTCAACGTGCCAGAATTCCGAAACGTGCCTGAGCGTGTTGCTGTTTTCTGCTCTGAACGAGGGACCGAAGGTATAGATCTTACCCATAGCCATTGCGGCGGTCTCGCCCTCAAGCTGACCGGAAACGCTTAAGCCTGCCTTCTTGCCGAAGAAATCGTCTGCGTAGTATTCTTCTTCAGACTTATATTTATCGGAATAGCCTATTGTCGTTACCTGGAACATCTCACCCGCGCCCTCACAGTCCGAGCCGGTGATAAGGGGAGTGTTGACATAAACAAAGCCCTTTTCCTGGAAGAAGCGGTGAATTGCCGCCGCCATAACCGAACGTACTCTGAACACCGCGTTGAAGGTGTTTGTACGAACTCTTATGTGGGGCATTTCACGAAGCGTTTCGAGCTTCTGGAACTTCTTCTGAAGCGGATAGTCGGCAGGGCAGGTGCCCAGAACAACGATTTCACTCGCGTTGATTTCGGGTGTGCCGTTGTTCATATTCTCGACAACCGTTCCCTTAACCTTAAGCGAAGCGCCGAGCTTTGCGGCTTCTTCGGGAAGAATGCTGCCCGCATTCTTATCTATAACTATCTGTAAGTGGTTAAGCGTTGTTCCGTCATTGAGCGCAAGAAATGCAACGTTCTTTGAATCTCTTGCCGTACGAACCCAGCCGCATACGGTAACTTCCTTACCGATAAAATTCTTGTCTGCAAAAATGTCTCTGATGTCTGTGTGTTTCATTTTAATCACCCTTCAAATAAAAAAATAACAGCTGACCGTCCCTTAAACGAATAGGACGAGCAACTGTAACCCGCGGTACCACCTATATTGCCTTTTGCAAGGCCGCCTCACAGCTTCTTTCAAAGCCTGTTGATATAACGGTCAACTCCGACTCACCTAATAACTAAACGCTTTCAGCTCGCAGCTCGTGGGTGTTCTTCGCACGGAGGTTGTTACGGCATCTCAGCATCGCCGCTCTCTTTGAACACTTTTCCGCGGTACTTTTCCCAGTCAAAGCTTTTATTTGCTATATTATATTCCCCGTTAATACCGTTGTCAAGAATTTTTTGCGAAAAAAGCAAGGCTTTGAAACTGATCAAAATGAGGTTATTCTGTCGAAAATGGTATTGACTATTACGCTAAATAATATATAATCTACGTAGGAGATGTTGATATGAGCTCAAAGAACAAAAACACAGGATTTAAGGTTGCCATCGTGATACTGTCGTTGCTGATTGTCGCGGTGTCCGCCTTTGCTGTTTACATTTATATGAGCAACCGTACGATATCTCAACGCTCAGCTGAAATAGAGAGCAATCTAAACGATGCCAACGGTGTAATTGACAAGTACGAAAACGAGCTTTCACAGAAACAGGAGGAGGCTGAGTCGTATAGCCGTATTGTTGACGAGCAGAGCTCGGCGTTTGAAAGTGAGAAAAACGAGCTTAACGAAAAAATCTCCGAGCTTAACAAGCAGATTGCACTCAAGCGTCAGCGCGAGGCTGCAGCAGCTGCAGCAGCCGCGGCAGCGGCGGCAAATGCAGGCGGAGTACCCGCCGCGCAACCCGCTCCGACCGGGGACAAGACGATTTACCTGACCTTTGATGACGGCCCGTCGCCCAATACTCCGAGAATTCTGGACATACTTGACCGGTACGGAGTTAAGGCGACGTTTTTTGTGATTAATACCAAATACAACGGCTATATGAGCGATATAGTCAACAGGGGACACGCGATTGCGCTTCATTCATATACCCATAATTATTCCAGGATATACTCTTCGGATGAAGCATATTATAACGACCTTAACGCTATTTCTGACGTTGTTTCCAATCAGACGGGCGTGCGTACCAATATAATACGTTTCCCAGGCGGCAGCAGTAATACCGTCAGCCGCAAGTATTGTTCGGGCATTATGTCAAGAATCACTAAGGGAGTTCAGGATGCAGGCTATCAATACTATGATTGGAATTGCTCGTCTCAGGACGCGACGGGAAACAATGTGCCCGTTGAGACAATTGTAGCTTCGTGTAAAAAGGTTCCGTCGTCAAATACCGTTATAGTTCTTATGCACGACACGGGCGCCAAGGACACCACCGTCGACGCATTACCGCAGGTAATTGAGTATTACCGCAGCTGCGGCTACGGCTTTGCCGCTATAAGCTCGTCAACTCCGCCCGTACACCATAAGGTTAACAATTAGCTTTTGTGAATTATTAATACTTTTTTCACGCTGTTATTGTTAATTTGCACAAACAATGACTGTTTGGTTCTGAATAGTTTGGAATTACCACCGAATTTTCCCCAAAACCACCATATATCGTGTCAAATTTGTTGACGAGGACAAGATTTGTGGTATAATATGTTAATGAAAAAAGACATTTTCCAATGTTTTCGATATTATAGATGGGGAGATAATTTTCTATGTATACTAAAGACGTTCTCGTTCAGAATCAGGTTGGACTTCATGCCCGTCCGGCAACCTTCTTCATCCAGAAGGCTAACGAATTCAAGTCTTCTATCTGGGTTGAAAAGGAAGAGAGAAGAGTTAACGCCAAGAGCCTTTTAGGCGTTCTTTCGCTTGGTATTATGGGCGGAACTCAGATTCGCATTATCGCTGGCGGCCCCGATGAAGAGCAGGCTGTTGAGGAGCTTGTTAAGCTCGTTGATTCCGGCTTCGCTGAGGATTAATCAAATAGTAAACTGAACATAGGGACGCACTGAATATCTTCGGTGTGTCTTTTTGTTGTTTATACACAATAAAACAAAGGAGGTGCTGTTGTGAACGAAAAACTGAAAGAACTCAGAAAAAAGGCTATGAGCCTTCCGCTTCTGCCCGGTGTATATATAATGAAGGACAAAACGGACAAAATCATTTATATCGGCAAGGCTAAGAAGCTTAAGAACCGCGTCAGTCAGTATTTCGGCTCTCAGAACACGCATACTCCGAAGGTTCTGAAAATGGTTGAAAACGTCGATCATTTTGACTATATCGTCACCGATTCGGAATTTGAGGCGCTGGTGCTCGAGTGCAGCCTTATCAAGCAGAATATGCCCAAGTACAATATTCTGCTGAAGGATGACAAGGGCTACAGCTATATACGCGTTTCTGGCGATAAGTATAAGAAAATCGAAGCCGTCTTGCAGAGATATGACGACGGCGCAGAGTATATAGGCCCGTATCTGAGTTCCTTTGCAGTCAAGCAGTCGGTTGACGCAGCAAACAAGATTTTCAGGCTTTATGACTGCAACAGAAGCTTCCCGCGTGATATCAGAAAGTCAAGACCGTGTCTTAATTACTATATCAATCAGTGCTGCGGCGTGTGCACGGGCAAGATAAGCGAAACGGAATATGCCGAGAGCTTTGAGCAGGCTATGCGCTTCCTCAGGGGAGAGGCCGATAACGTTGTAAAAGAACTGCGCACACAGATGGACGAAGCGTCGGAAAACCTTGAATATGAGAAGGCTGCGCGCCTTCGTGATAAGATAAACTCGATACAGAGGATGAAGGATAAGCAGAAGGTAATCTACAAGAACGTTGACGAGCAGGACGTTTTTGCGACCGCCGAGCACGACGATACAGTCTGCCTTGCAATCCTGCGCTTTGCCGACGGAAGACTGTACGACAGTGAGCATTTCTTCTTTGAATCCAATGAGCAGAGCGACGAGGCGGCGCGCTTCAACTATATTACCTCGTATTATTCTATGAGAGACAATGTCCCGAAGCAGATAACCCTTGACGGTGAGGTTGAGGATGCCGAGCTTCTCTCACAATGGCTTACCGAAAAGAGAGGCAAAAAGGTAAATATCGTTGTTCCTCAGCGCGGAGAGCAGGCGGCGCTTGTAAATATGTGCCGTGAAAATGCGCTGGACAAGCTTGCAATTTATAAGGGTAAGAGCTCAAAGACCGTTGCGGTGCTTGAAGAACTCAGAGAACTGCTCGGACTTAAAAACAGCCCCGATTATATTGAATCGTATGATATTTCCCACACCGCGGGATCCGACTCCGTCGGCGGTATGGTCGTCTTTAAGGACGGAAAGCCCTATAAAAGCGCCTATAAACGCTTTGCAATAAAGGGCTTTTCAAACGACGATTACGGCTCAATGAACGAGGTGCTTGACCGTCGTTTCAGTGAATATGAAAAGCATAAGGACGAGGGCGAGGGATTCGGCAGATTGCCCGACCTTATTTTGCTTGACGGCGGCGTAGGTCAGGTGAATGCGGTACTTCCGCTGTGGCAGAAATACAATCTCGACATACCCGTTTTCGGTATGGTGAAGGATTCAAAGCACCGCACCCGCGCAATAGCCGCAAACGGCGGCGAGATAGCGATTAATTCAAAGCGTCAGGTGTTCACCTTTATCTCGTCTGTTCAGGACGAGGTGCACCGGTATTCGATAGCTTATCACCATAAGAAGCATGCAAAGAGCAATCTTTCACTTTCACTGACTAAAATTGACGGTATAGGCGAGAAAAAGGCGAAGGCGCTTCTGAAGCACTTCAAAACTATAAAGGCGATTAAGGAAGCCGACGTTAAAGAACTTCAGAACGCTGAAGGCATCAGCGAGGCACTTGCACAAAAAATTTACGACTACTACAGAACGGATGATTGAAATGAGTTATAAAGCGGTAATATTCGATCTGGACGGCACTCTTCTCAACACGCTTGACGATCTGACGGACAGTACAAACTATGCACTTAATGAATGCGGATTTCCGACGAGAAAACTAAGCGAAATACGCCGTTTCGTCGGCGACGGAATGCCGTTGCTTATAAAAAGAGCGCTTCCCGAAAATGCAGACGAGAAAGATTATAACAAGTGTTTTGAGCTATTCTGTGAGCACTATAAAAACAATATGGCAAATAAGACCGCACCTTATGACGGCGTATGCGACGTGCTTGAAAATCTGCACGACAGGGGAATAAAGACGGCGATTGTTACCAATAAGGGCGACTTTGCCGCGCAGAAGCTCTGCAGGGAAACGTTCGGCGACAGCGTTGATACGGTTGTCGGCGGCAGTCCCGAGCTTCCGAAAAAGCCTGCTCCCGACGGTGTTTATATAGCTCTTGAAAGGCTCGGTGTTGATAAAAACGAAGCCGTATTTGTGGGCGACAGTCAGGTTGATTATATGACCGCAAAGAATGCAGGACTTGACTGTATCAGCGTGCTCTGGGGCTTCCGTGAGCGCGACGAGCTTGAAAAAATCGGCGCAGATTGCTTCTGCGACAAAGTTTCAGAGCTTGAAAAAATGATTTAATTTTCAAAAAACTATTGACATTTTAGTTAAAAAATAAGAAAATATTATAGTTATATAGTATATTGGGGTAATAGGTATGCGTGTAATTACCGGCTCTGCAAGAGGCAGACGACTTAAAACTCTCGAGGGCGACGATATAGTAAGACCGACTACCGACAGAGTAAAAGAAGCTATGTTCTCAATAATTCAGTTCGAGCTTCAGGATGCTGCGGTGCTTGATTTGTTTGCAGGCTCCGGCCAGCTCGGAATAGAGGCTCTCAGCAGAGGCGCAAAAAGCTGCACATTTGTTGACAAAAACGGCGAGGCATTTGAAACAGTCAAGGAAAATCTTGCTTCAACAAAGCTTGCCGACAGAGCAACGGTTCTTAATGCAGACAGCTTAACTTATATCAGAAACTCCAAAAACAAATACGATATAGTTATACTTGACCCTCCGTACAATATGGGTATTATCGACAAGGTGCTGCCGGATGTTGCAAACTGCTGTAATGACGGCGCTACAATAATCTGCGAAAGCGAATTCGGCGAAGCTTTACCCGAAGAAGCAGGGGATTTCGCTAAAATCAAGGAATATAAATATTCAAAAATCAAGCTTACAACATATAAGCATAAATAATCGGAGCTATTATGAGAACAGTTATTTGTCCGGGCAGCTTTGACCCGATAACACTCGGCCATCTTGACATTATTACAAGAAGCTCAAAATTGTTTGACAGGGTTATAGTGCTTGTAATGACCAATCATTTAAAAAAGAATAACTATTCCTTTACGGCAGAGGAAAGAATAGAAATGATTAAGCTTTGCACAAAAAATCTTTCCAATGTCGAGGTTGATACCTATGACGGACTGCTTGCGGATTACGCCCGTCAAAAGAATGCAGTTGCCATAGTAAAGGGTTTAAGAGCTGTGTCCGACTTTGAATATGAATTCCAGCAGGCTCTTATCAACAAGGAACTTAACGGCGATGTCGATACGGTTTTTGTTACAACCAGAGCAGAGAATATGTATCTCAGTTCAAGCGTTGTTAAACATATATGCAGCTTAGGGGCAGATATTTCGAATTTCGTTCCGCCCGAAGTTTGTGAAAAGATTATTCAAAGAATAAGAAGAGGTGTTGAAAAATGAGTATAGAAAGTTTGCTCGACAGTATTGAAGATATTATAGAGAACAGTAAGAATTCTCTGTTTTCTTCAAAAATATCGGTTGACGGCGACGAAATTAAGACCATTATCGAGG
>JAEEGI010020430.1_pt1 | contig 13267 bp, 8 predicted proteins | sample 8958751 | NCBI WGS metagenome assembly JAEEGI01 (sample SAMN16246545, study PRJNA631951) | gut metagenome | biome: gut microbiome; feature: rumen; material: KS-attached | host: Bos | place: Iran: Karaj | collected 2018-10
TCCTAAAGAGGCTGTTACACTTCGTCCACAAGAGAAACAGGTGCTCATTCTCTCGGCACAAGGCTACACCGTAGCACAGATAGCCGATAAGATGTGCCGCTCGGTCGACACCATCAAAACCTACAAGCGACTTATGTTTGAACGCCTAGGTACCCGCTCCATCACCGAAGCCCTCACCCTAACCACCAACTCTGGTTTGATCTGATTATAGCGGACATTTGAAGTGACCCTAAAAAGTTGGACACAAAACTATTGGGATGCAATTTATTGAGAGGGGGTTTTCTTGGGTTTGGGTTCGGGGAGGGCGCGGCAGGTTTCGCTGACGAGCATGGCGAGGTAGTCGTGATCATCGACATCGGTAATGAGGAAATAGTCTTTCGCACCGTCGTAGGGCGGCGCCATCTCAACGGAACGTAAGAGTGGGCGGACGGCAGCGGTGGGCTTGAGATAGAAGCAGTCGTCACAGATGAGGCCAAAGACCTTGCCGTTGCAGTAGATGGCGTAGTCGCCAAACATCTTGCGGGTGACAATTTCTCCTGCCCCAGCGCACTGGTCGGCAATGTATTGCACAAAATCGGGGTTGCTAGCCATAGTGTTTTATGTTTTGTGCTGCAAATATAGGAATTTAAATCAAGAATTTAAAATTTTAGTCGTGCCGTTGCCTGGGGCGAAGGTAGGCGGCGTCTCGGAAACAAAAATAAAAACATGCGTTTTTATTTTGTGTTTCTCTCAACTTGCACTACCTTTGCAGTCGCAACTAATAACCAAAAGATATGTACGACCCTAAGTCAGCGCACGCCGAGGAATTTATCGACGATGCCGAAATTCGAGAAACCTTAGACTATGCCGCGCGCAACCGTGGCAACCGTACCCTCATTGAGGAAATCATCAACAAGGCCGCCACCTGCAAAGGTCTGACGCACCGCGAGGCCGCCGTGCTTCTCGAGTGTGACCAACCCGACCTGGTTGAGCGCTACATGCAGTTGGCCCGTGAACTCAAACAGCGCTTGTATGGCAACCGCATCGTGCTGTTCGCCCCGCTATACCTGTCGAACTACTGCATCAACGGGTGTGTCTATTGCCCCTACCACGGCAAAAACCGCACCATCCCACGCAAGAAGCTAACGCAAGACGAGATTCGCCAAGAGGTCATCGCATTGCAAAAGATGGGTCACAAGCGCCTCGCTGTCGAGGCTGGCGAGCACCCCATCTACAACCCGCTAGACTATATCATCGAGTCAATCAAGACCATCTATGACACGCGCGTGGGCAACGGCGCCATCCGCCGCGTGAACGTAAACATCGCCGCCACCGATGTGGACAGCTACCACCGTCTGCACGAGGCTGGCATCGGCACCTATATCCTGTTCCAGGAAACTTATAACAAGGCCAATTACGAAGCACTGCATCCCACCGGCCCTAAGAGTGACTACTGCTGGCACACCGAGGCAATGGATCGCGCCATGCAGGGCGGTTGTGACGATGTAGGCATCGGCGTGCTGTATGGCCTGACGACCTACCGCTATGACCTCGTGGGCCTGCTGATGCATGCCGAACACCTGGAGGCTCGCTTCGGCGTGGGGCCTCACACCATCAGTGTGCCGCGCATCTGCCCCGCCGACGACATCTCGCTCGAGGACTTCCCCGATGTGCTGCCCGACGACATCTTCTGCCGCATCGTCGCCATCATCCGCCTGTCGGCACCCTATACCGGCATGATTATCTCGACACGTGAGTCCAAGCGCGTGCGTGAGCGGGTGCTCGAACTGGGTATCTCACAAATCAGCGGCGGCTCGCGCACCAGTGTGGGCGGCTATACCACCGAGGAGCGCCACGACGAAACGGCACAGTTTGACGTGAGCGACCAACGCACACTCGATGAGGTCATCGCCTGGCTGCTCGACATCGACATGATGCCCAGTTTCTGCACAGCCTGCTACCGCGAGGGTCGCACCGGCGATCGCTTCATGACGCTAGTCAAGGCTGGCAAGATCAGCCACTGCTGCACGCCCAACGCCATGCTCACCCTCAAGGAGTACCTCGAGGACTACGCGTCGCCCGAGACTCGCGCTAAGGGCGAGGCGATGATTGCTCGCGAACTGGGTCTGCTGCCCAACGAGCGCATCCGTGACTTGGCCGAGCGCCGTCTGAACGACATTGCCCATGGACAACGCGACTTCCGATTTTAACACCACACCGCAGGCTGCCCGGTTGCACATCGCCCTGTATGGCCGCCGCAATGTGGGCAAGTCAAGCCTTATCAATGCACTAGCGGGACAACCCGTCTCGCTAGTTGCCGATGTGGCGGGCACTACCACCGACCCCGTGCGCAAGGCGATGGAGTTGCATCCGCTGGGGCCCATTGTGCTGATTGACACCGCTGGGTTTGACGACGAAGGTACGGTGGGCACGTTGCGCAACCAGCGCACCCGTGAGATGCTGGCTCAGACCGATATAGCCCTGCTCATTGTCGACGGCATGCCCCACGAGGAGGACTTGGCTTGGCTGCAACAGCTGCGGCGACAAGAGACACCTGTCGTGCTTATATTGAATAAGGTAGACCAGTTGGCCGACCCAATTGCCACCGCACAAGAAGTAGCTCAGCAATTAGGACAGGAGCCCGTTATGGTGAGCGCCTCAACCGGTAGTGGCATTGATGCATTGCGCCACGCCATTGTTCAGGCTGCGCCCCAAGCTGTCAATGAACGTTCGCTCACTGGTGCATTGGTGCATGCTGGCGACATCGTCGTGCTGGTAATGCCCCAGGATAAGCAAGCGCCCAAGGGCCGTCTCATCTTGCCCCAGGTTCAGACCATCCGCGACCTGCTGGACAACGGTTGCACTCCCGTGTGCTGCACGCCACCAAACCTTGAAAACACGCTACAGTCTCTTCGCAAGCCGCCAGCGCTCATCATCACCGATGCCCAAGTGTTTGACTTTGTGGCGCAGCGATGCCCCAACGGCACACGCCTCACAGCATTTTCCATCTTGATGGCTGCGTGGAAGGGCGACATCGATGCGATGGTGCAAGGTGCTGCCGCTATTGACAGTCTGACGCCACAATCGCGCGTGCTCATTGCCGAGGCTTGCGCCCACGCCCCACTAAGCGAGGACATTGGGCGCGAAAAAATCCCCGCCCTGTTGAGGAAGAGGATTGGACAGAGTTTACAGGTCGACATTGTCGCCGGTCGCGACTTTCCTGCCGACCTCACGGGTTACGACCTGGTAATTCACTGCGGTGCCTGCATGTTCAACCGCCGATATATGCTCTCGCGCATCGCTCAAGCCCAAGAGCAAGGTGTGCCAATGACCAACTATGGCGTCACCATCGCCCACCTCAAGGGCATCCTTGGTCAATGCATATTCCCCCCAGCCCCCTGAAGGGAGAGCGTTAAGTAAACAAGCAGAATATTACAGGTTCATCTCGTTGGTGAGGGTTATGGATGCTGCATCGACCACATCGTGAAGGTCATGGAACAGTTGCGTGGTGTCGAGCGATTCCTTGGCACGAACCATAAAATTGGCAATGGTCTCGCCCTTCTCATAGTCATACTTGATGAGCACGTCGCGCACATGCACTCCATAGTGTGCAATGATGCCTCGGCAAGGTTCCAAGTTCTCAACGATGCTATTGACACGCACACGAATCACACGCGACTCCCACCGGAAGTTAGCCAGTCTCTCAATGCGTTCGATGTTGACAAGCACAAAAAAGATGAGTATGGTTGCCACAATCGAGATGATATACATTCCTGCTCCCACAGCCAGCCCCAGGCATGCAGTCATCCAGATGCCTGCCGCTGTGGTGAGTCCTCTCACCGATCCTCTCATTTGAATGATGGCACCTGCTCCCAAAAAGCCCACTCCGCTCACCACTTGTGCGGCGATGCGGCCCGGGTCGCCATTTTTCAGCCCAAAGTACACCTGCGGGATGTAGATGGAGATGAGCATTGCCAAACATGCACCCATGCTGATGAGCGCAAAGGTGCGCAAGCCAGCGATTTGCCCCTTAATGCGCCTCTCGATACCAATCGACGCTCCTAGCAGCAACGCCAGTAAGAGTTTAAAGATTGAGCCCCAAACGGTCACGTCAGGACTGATGATATCGTTCCAGATTTGTTCCATCATTTTTTCTCTTTTTTCAATTTAGGACGGTGGAGGGGATTGGGCTGGTGCAGGACATACTCGCAATAGTAGCTGATGATAAGCGTGGTCAGCGGCAGTGCGATGAGCAATCCGATGATACCCAGCACATAGGCCCACAGCGATAGCGCCAGGAAGATCACCGCGGGGTTCAGACCCATCTGCTGCTTCATAATGGCAGGAATCAGCACCATGTCCTGGATGAGCTGGCACAGACAGTAAGCACCGATGGTCCATGCAAACAGCACCCAGAAGCTTCCACCCGTGGCCACACTTGCCACCAGGCACAAGAACGCCGCAATGGGGATGGACAACAACTGCAGGTAGGGAATCATGTTGAGCACACCAATGAAGAGTCCAAACACAATGGCCATTGGCAAGCCAATGATGTAGAACTCGATGGCAAAGATCACACCCACAAAGAACGAGACCAGCGCCTGCCCGCGGAAGTACCGGCTCATTGTGCCCTGCACATCGTTGATAATCGTAAACGAAGTGCGGCGATACTTCTTGGGGATCGACCCCTTGAGCGATTTAGCCAAATTGTCAAAGTCCAATAAGATGAAGAACATGTACAGCAGCACAATCAGCCACGAGGCAATGCTCATGATCACACTCATCGTGCCACCGACAAAGCTCCACGTTCCCGTCGCCACCTGATTAATGACCTTCATCCACTGCTCCTTGGTAAGCATGGTCGAAAGTTGCTGCACATCGGTGTACTTTCGGATATATTCCTGCACCTCCTGGGGAATGTAGGGAATCTTAATGCTCGTTTTGGCATAGGCAGCAAGCATCTTGGTCATGCTGGCGATTTCGTCGGCAATGTAGGGAATGAGCAACCATCCCACCAACACCCAACTGGCGATAACCAACAACAGCGCCAACACTACCGCCAACGTGCGGTTCTTGAGGTGGGTCACCCGCTGCACCCAGCCCACAAATGGGTTGAGCATATAGGCAAAGATGAAGCCCACGACAAAGGGCAACAACACCGGGCTCAAATAATCGAGGATAAAAATGATTACCGCCACAGTAACACCTGTCAGCACCATTCGCACCACGCGGTCAAGGTCATATTTCTTTACTTCAATCGTTTCCACTTTATTCAATTGATGTTATAGACTTTCTAGACTGCAAAATTAGTGATTCTTGCTGAAAGAAACGCTAGATTGAGGAAAAATGTTGTATCTTTGCACTCAAATGAAGCTAATTGTCATCACCGGGCCCACGGGCGTGGGCAAGACGGCTACCGCAATCGCGGTAGCCAAGGCCCTGCATTGCGATATCATCAATGCCGACTCACGACAGGTGTACCGCGGCATCCCCATCGCAACGTCAACACCCACTGCCGATGAGTTGGCACAAGTACCACACCACCTAATCGCTTGCAAGGAACTCGATGAGCCCTACAACGCCTGGCAGTATGAGCAAGACGTCATGTCATTGCTGCCCTCGCTTTGGGCAAGTGGCGACATGGCAGTGCTGTGCGGCGGCTCGATGATGTACGTTGACGCGGTGTGCAATGGTATCGACAACATGCCCGATGTGCAGCCCCAGGTTCGCCAGGCTGTCAAGCTGCAGCTTGCCCAGCAAGGATTGGAGAGTCTGGTGGCTGAGCTCGAACGACTAGACCCTGCCTATGCCGCAGTGGTCGACCGTAAAAATCCCGTGCGCGTGTGCCATGCCATTGAACTGTGCCGCCAGACGGGGGTGCCCTACTCCACCCTGCGCACTGGAGAGCGCAAGCCACGTCCGTTTGACATCATCAAGGTGGGATTGACGCTTGAGCGCAGCGAGTTGTACGACCGCATCAACCGTCGCGTTGATGCCATGATGTCGTCTAGCCTCGAGGACGAGGCGCGCCGGGTGTGGCCCCTGCGCCACCTGCAGTCGCTCCACACCGTGGGGCTCAACGAGATGTTTGCCCACCTCGACGGAACTATCGACCGTGCCACCGCCATCGAACGCATCAAGCGCAACACCCGCGTGTATGCCAAGAAGCAGCTCACCTGGTTCCGTCGTGACCCCGCCATCCACTGGCTACCGCCGGGCAAACCTGAGGCAATTCTGCAAATCATCCAACCCATTCACTAAATCATTATGCTTATGAACAACTTAAGAACAATCTGCACCCTGTTGCTCGTACTCATGACGTCGATGGCATGGGCCATTGATGTCACCCCCGACGCACGTACCGTAACCCAGAACTTCGATGCGATGTGGGACGCGGCCAGTGGAGCCGCTACCCTCGACATGCCTACCGACTGGCGTGTTGACCGCGAGATGAATGCTCCACGCACGCTAGGCACCTATGCCGCGGCACAAACCACGTTGATGTATGAGGGCGGCATCTCGCTAGCCAGCAACGCCAAGAACGGAACCTGGAACTTTGGCTCTAGCACCACCCCCAGCGACCGCGCAGTGGGAGGCCTGTCGACCACCGTGGCGGGCGGCACCCGCTGTGTGAGCGTCATGACGCGGTTGACCAATGCGTCAGAGCTCGCCATCGAGAAGCTCACGTTGAGCTACGACATTGAGAAGTATCGCTACGGCTCCAACCCCGAAGGGTTTGTCGTGCAAGTGTACTATTCGCTAGATGGCATTAACTGGACCAGTGCTGGCGATGACCTGCGCACTTATTACGCTCCTGATGCCTCGACCATCGGTGCCGAGGACGTGCCCATCAGCACCACCACCGTCAGCGATAAGCCGCTGAAGCTCACAGTGCCCGCTAGCAGCGAGCTGTACCTAGCATGGAACATCAGCGTTGCCGCTGGTTCCAGCCCGAATCTGGCGATGGGCCTCGCGCTCGACAATGTGTCGGTGACCGCCACATTTGCCGGCGAAGAGACGCTGTGCAACATCTTTGTTGAGGATGTGACCCACTGGCCCACGTTGTTGCTTAACATAGGTGAGGAGAATCTCTCACCCACAGGCTCGACCGTGATCAATGGCGTGAATTACAAGTACTTTGAGTTGCCTGGCGATGGTGCGACAGTAAACTTGTTGTTTAGCGATGGTTTCTCTCACTCGTTGACAGGTCCCACCATCAATGCCACTGGCGACTATTACTACTGTGTCACTGCCGATGAGGTAATTCCCATTGCCGACCCCGCCACCTACACCGGTTGGGTCGACCCCACTCGCCCACCCTTTGTGGCTTCGGGTATCTACCTGCGCGGCGAGGTAAATTCATGGGGAGCCGTGGCCGACTGGGAGTTCAGCGATGAAGGTGGCGGAACCTATGTACTCTATGACAAGTCGCTGAGTGGCGCCTTCAAGATTGCCGACGCCAGCTGGAGCAGTGCCTGCAACTATGGTTCAAATGGTACTTCCATCCAGATTGACACACCCTATAGCCTCGTGCTGGGCACCAATGACAACATCTCGAGCGGTGGCAACTCATTTGTGTGCTCGCGCATCGTGCTTACCATCGCCGATGGCAATGCTACCCTGCTGCTCGAGAGCAATGACGACCCAAGTGGCCTGACGACGGTCTATGTCATGGGCGACCACAACGGTTGGAACTACATGGACACCAGTGGCGCACTCGCCCTTACCGACCAGCCGGGTGTGTTCAGTGGCCAAGTGACATTGACCCCCGGAACCGACGGCTTGAGCCACTGGCGCTTGTATCAGCGCCTGGGAATGGCTGGAGTGTGGGGTAACCCTGGCAATGAGGATGCTACAACGGCCACCCTCTCAGGCACACTCGAGAAGGGCAGCAAAGGCAGTGTCTGCGCTGAACCTGGAACCTATCAAGTGACCTTTGATATCAACACAGGTGCTTATGAGCTAGAGCAACTCGCATCACAGCCTGTGAGCATGGAGGTACGGCCCACCGAGGTGGTTCTCGTCCCCAGCGTTCCCGAGCAAGTGCGTGTACTGTCGCTCAACAATAGCCTTATCCACTACAACGACCAAGATGCCGTGTTCAACGCCATCGCCCTTGCCATGGGCAAAGATGCTTATTGGACCAAACACACATTGTTGGGCAAGCCATTGAGCACCCACTGGGCCGAGGGCGACGGTCTCGCCGAGGACGGCACACCAGGCGCCAAGATGCTGGTGCGCAGTGAGGCTTGGAGCCACATCATCCTTCAGGAGCAGAGCAGCCTGCCTCGTACCGATATTGAGACATTCCGCGCCAATGTCAAGCAGTGGGTGGACTACATCCGCGAATACTGCCCCAACCCCAATGCCGTCATCATCCTGCCCATCAACTGGGCGTACAGCGGAGACTGGGAGAACTATACCCACTTCAATCAGACCTTTGTGGACAACTATCTGGATGTAGCACGTGACCTCGGCGTTACCCTGTGTCCTGTGGGTGTAGCCTATCAAGATGTATATGACCGCGAGGGTGCCGAAGGCACACTCACTTGGTTCCAAGATGACCGTCACCCCACCGTCAAGTCGACCCATATGGCTGCAGCAATGGAGTATGGCCTCATCTACGGTGTTGATCCCGCCACTCTCACCGACACGCCCGCAGGCCTGAGTGCCGACGAGGCCGAAGCGATGCGCGGCTATGCCAGTCGCGCCCTGCAAGGCTTTGAACAGGTGGTAGATCACCACGCTGGTACCGTTCGCTACGAGGTGGTGTTACGCGACCAGTTTGGCATGGCCATTGCCAGCGAAACTCCTCTCACCATCACCTTGAGTGGAGGCGGTGAGGTGGACACCAATCTTGTCTACACCAGTGACGGCACACTGGGCGACTACACACTCACGGTAACCAACGACACCTTTACCGAGCAGGCCCAAATTCACGTGGCTGAAGCCGTGACACAAGTGACCGAGTTGCCCGCTATCGAACTGAATGCCGAAAAGTTGACAATGAGTGAGAACTTTGACTCAATGGGCACCGAGGCCGAGGCAACCTTGCCCACTGGCTGGCGCATCGACCGACAGCTCATTGCACCTCGCACTTTGGGCCGCTTTGACATGGCCGACGATCAGACGATGTATGCTGGTGGCGTGTCACTACCCAGCAACGCCAAGAACGGCACCTGGAACTTTGGTGCCGACGACGAGAGCGATCGTGCCCTGGGTGGCATCTCGACGGGTGTTGATAACGGCACTCGCTGCACCAATGTCTATGTTCACTTGCTGAACACTGGCCGCAAGAACATCCAAGACATCGAGTTTGCCTACGATATCGAGAAATATCGCATGGGTGCCAATGCCGCTGGTTTTGATGTGCAACTCTACCACTCAATCGATGGCCGCAACTGGACCAGTGCCGGCGATGCCTTCAAGACACATTTTAATGCTGATGCACAGACTGCAGGCTACGAGCATGTGCCTGGAGAAACCGTACATGTGAGTGGCACTCTACCCACTGTGGCACAGGCTGGTTGTGACCTGTATTTGGCCTGGAACATCAGTGTCGCCTCGGGCGATGCTGCACAGGCAGCCATGGCACTGGGCATCGATAATGTGTCGTTTGCCGGTTCATTGCCTCCCGTTCCCACCGCCCAGCATTACATCTACGCCTTGGATCATACCAGCTGGGAAGCCCTAGGACTATATGCTTGGGGCGATAGCGAACTTTTCGGCGCTTGGCCTGGCGAGTCTTGGGTCGAGGAGGTTGAACTGAATGGCGAAGTGTTCAAGAAGTTCCTCTTGGATGCCGAGGGTGGTAATTACCACTTGATTTTCAACAACTGGAACAACGGCAAGCAGTTGCCCGACTATGACATCGTTGCCGACAGCGACTATTATTTTATCATCGATGACGAGCAGGTCATTGAGATTGAGGCACCTCTGAACGGTATAGTAACGATTGGGTCGCCAGGCAACACGATCACCAGCGTGAAATATGTTAACCTCACAGGTCAAACCTCAAGCGTTCCTTTCAATGGCGTAAACATCGTGGTGACTCGTTACAGTGACGGCACCACCAGCGCGGTCAAACTGCTGAAGTGAACCCTAAACTATCTTGCAAAGAAACAGGCGGCCCAATGGGGTCGCCCGTTTTTTGTTGAGTAAATTCTGATGTCTCGCTCGCTTGATTGCCTTGGCTACGCTGGTGGTACCATCGGAGTCCAGTGCAAATTTTGACGAGGGGCGGGGTATTGGCATGGTTTTTGCTTAATAAACTTTAAACGCAAAACAATAAAAGTTAAACGCGCGCCGTTAAACTCTATAAACTATACACTCTAAACTCTAAACTCATTTTTATGGGACTATTTGAAATAGGCGTGGTAGCCGCCGCAGTGATTGTGCTACTGTTAGTGATTTTGTTTACTTGTTATGTCAAGGCTCCTCCCAGCACGGCCTATGTCATCTCGGGCATCAAGCGTGAGCCCCGCATCCTCATCGGTGCCGGTGGCGTGAAAATCCCCATCTTTGAACGCCTCGACAAGGTCTATCTGGGTCAGCTCACTGTCGACATTCGCACGGAGCGCAGTGTGCCTACCAACGACTTCATCAATGTCAATGTGGACGCTGTCGCCAAGGTGGCTGTCACCCCCACCCCCGAGGGCGTGCGCCTAGCGGCCCGCAACTTCCTGAACATGGATGCCGCCACCATCTCGGCGCAATTGCAAGACACCTTGCAAGGTAACCTGCGTGAGCTCATCGGCAGCCAAGGATTGAAGGAACTGAACGTGGACCGCGACGGATTCTCCAACCAGGTGATGGACAAGGCCGCCCCCGACATGGCCAAACTGGGTATCTCGATTCTGGCCTTCAACGTGCAGAACATCACCGATGAACTCGGACTGATTGAGAACCTGGGTGCCGACAACACATGGACCATCCGCAAGAATGCCGCCATCACCAAGGCACAGGCCGAGAAGGACATCGCACAAGCCAAGGCCGAGAACGAGAAACTGGCCAACGACGCCACCGTGGCCTCGCAGACCGCCATCGCCGAGCGCCAGAACGAGCTGACCATTCGCCGCGCCGACCTGAAGCAGGAAGCCGACACGCGTCAGGCACAAGCCGACGCCGCCTATCGCATCCAGGAGCAGGAGCAGCAAAAGGTGCTCAACGAGAAGGAGGTAGAGGCACAGATTGCCCGCACACGCAAGGAGCAAGACCTGACCACCGAGCAAATCAAGATTCGCGAGAACCAGCTGCTGGCCGAGGTGAACAAACAGGCCGATGCCGACCGCTATTCGGTACAAATTCAGGCCGAGGCCGAGAAGTTCCAGGTGCAGAAGACTGCTGAGGCCGACCTTGAGAAGCGCAAACGCGAGGCCGAAGCACAGCGCTACGAGGCCGAACAGGAGGCCGAAGCCATCCGCGCCAAGGCCGAGGCACAAAAGTTTGCCATGATGCAAGAGGCCGAGGGTATCAAGGCGCGTGGTGAGGCCGAGGCTTACGCCATCCAGAAGAAAGGTGAAGCCGAGGCACAAGCCATGGAGAAGAAGGCCGAAGCATTCAAGAAGTATAACGATGCCGCTGTGGCTCAGATGGTCATTGAAAAGTTGCCCGAAATCACGCACAACATCGCTGAGCAGGTGTCGACCATCCAGGGTGTGAACATCTACAGCACGGGTGGCGACCAGGGCACAGGTATTGGCTCGATCACTGGCACGCTGCCTGTGGTGCTCGCCCAGGTCAATGACACTGTGAAGAGCGCTGTCGGTGTGGACCTGGCCAGCATCGTGCGCAAGCACGAAGGACCGAAGGAAGAAGAAAAGCCAGAGCGTTGACGCGCTGTCAGGCAGGTTACTCTCCACAATGTGCAGCGGTGCACCCCCAACAAGGGACGCACCGCTGCTTTTCTTGTGTTCTGAGAAGACCGAGAAAGAGTTAAAGGATGGACTTGTCGCGGAAGCGGGTGTGGAGCAGGTGGTGGGCCCGCTTGCCCAGCGGCTCGCCTAGGAACTCCTGATAAATCTGCTTCACGGCAGGGCTGTCGTGGCTCTTGCGCACAGGCATGGCGGCATCGGCAGCATACATGGCCCGACGCCGAGCCTCGAGAACCTCGATGTCGCCCGAGTGGTAGGGCTGTCCTGTGCCACCAATGCAGCCACCAGGACAGGACATGACCTCAACGACATGATAGTCGAGCTCGCCGGCACGCAAGCGATCCATGAGAATGCGGGCGTTGCTCAAGGTATGTGCCACGCACACACGCAACTCAAAGCCATCGAGATCGATGGTAGCCTCGCGGATACCGTCCATGCCTCGCACCTGAGTAAACTCAACGCGCGGCAGCTGCTTGCCAGTGAAAGTCTCATAGACAGTGCGCAAAACGGCCTCGGTGACGCCGCCTGTGGTGCCAAAGATGGTGCCGGCACCGGTGGCGTCGCCCAGTGGCGCATCAAACTCGCCGTCGGGCAAGGCGGCAAAGTCTATTCCCTTGCTCTTGATAAGTTCGGCCAGTTCGAGAGTGGTGATGCTGCAGTCCACATCGGGCGTGTCGTTGACGATAAACTCGTCGCGCGCGCATTCATATTTCTTAGCCAGGCACGGCATGATCGAGATGACCGAGATGTTCTCGCGAGGGATGCCAATCTTCTCGGCCCAGTAGGTCTTGGCAATGGCTCCGAACATCTGCGCCGGCGATTTGCACGTCGACGGGTACTTGCGCAGATCGGGATAGTCATTTTCAAAGAAGTTGACCCATGCTGGGCAACACGAAGTGGTCATGGGCAGGCGCACATTCTTGTCACCCGCCATGTATCTCCTCAGGCGGTCGATCAACTCGGCACTCTCTTCCATGATGGTAAAATCGGCCCCAAAGTTGGTGTCGAACACATAGTCAAACCCAATCTCCCGCAAGGCGGTCACCATCTTACCCGTGACAACCGTTCCGGGCTCCATGCCGAACTCCTCGCCCAACGCGAATCGCACCGCTGGTGCAGTTTGCGCCACAACCAACTTGTCGGGGTTCTCGATGTCGACCAGCACATCGTTGATCGAGTTGCGCTCGTCGAGCACTCCTATAGGCCCACTGATGGCCCCAAACTTGCATCGAGTTTGGCACTTGCCACAGCATGTACACTTATATGGGTTGATGACATGCGGCTGCCTAACGCTTCCCATGATGGCATCGACAGGACAGTTGCGCTTGCAGGCCGTGCATCCACGACACTTCGTTGGGTCGATGACATAAGACAGGACGTTAAGGATTTTCTTTCCGCCAATCTCATAGATGTAA
>JAEEGI010020431.1_pt1 | contig 13266 bp, 10 predicted proteins | sample 8958751 | NCBI WGS metagenome assembly JAEEGI01 (sample SAMN16246545, study PRJNA631951) | gut metagenome | biome: gut microbiome; feature: rumen; material: KS-attached | host: Bos | place: Iran: Karaj | collected 2018-10
TCGTGAATTTCCAGCCTGGAAGGATGTGGTCGATGGCTCCTGGAACGGCGCGGCGACCACATGCGATGCCTGCGCCTTCGAAGGCGGGGCCAGCGGCCGCCGCCGTGCAAACGTGTTCGCCAGAGGCTGTGCGAAGAATGATTTCGCAGTTCGTGCCAATATCGACAAGTGCCTCGCCCGGTTGTAGTTCCGTCTCGTGAAGCCCCGCCGTCAAATCGCCGCCGACGTATGCGCTGATGGACGGCATGGCATGGACGGGCGTGTCGGTCGGAAGGGCGGAAATGCCTAATTCAGAAGCGGTTTTGACGGGAAAGACACGAAGCGGCGGCGTGAAGGGCGAAACGCCGATGGATGTGCAGTCGATGCCCCACAGCAGACAGGTCATCGTCGTGTTTCCCGCAAGACCGAGCTCTTGTATGTCCGCGTTGTCCGGCCATTGTGCGAAGAGCGAATCAATGGTCTTCGCGGCAGCCTTCTGCAATTGCGCAAGTCCTTCCGGTGAACCGCTATGCGTGATACGGGAGATGACGTTGTCGCCATATTGGCCTTGCAGATTGAAGGCTGAGGCTGTACGGACGACGAGGCCGTTTTCAATGCGGACGGCGACGACGGTCGTCGTTCCCAAATCGACGGCGGCGACGGGGCGGCCGTTGGCCGGAAGCGGGGCGGCCTGCCATTCATTTGCGATGTTTCCGCCATGTGCGAGCACGGCGGATTCCGGAATGTCGATGAGGCCTGTGTCACTCAGCAATGTCGTCTGGCAGGCGTTGGCCTGCAATGGCATGCCTAGGCGGACGTCCACCGTTTTTCCTGCGACGTTGAACACGCCTTGCAGGAGGGTGACGCGGCAGGATGAGCAGATGCCGCGGCCGCCGCAACGGAGATTCCAGCAGTCATGGCCATGGGGCGGTTCGGCGATGAGCGGCTGATTGTTTTTGGAGATTTGCTTGCGCATAATAGTATAATGATTAATGATTAATGATTAATGATTCTTCACTAACCACTGACCACCGGCCGCGCAGGAGCGCAGCCCTCCCGACCACTTAAATAGGATCGGGAATGCCGATGCCTTGCGCGATGGTGAGGAGCTGGGCGTGGGTCAATGCCATGGCGAGGGCGTCGGTGGAGTCGAAGGCCATTTTATCTGTCTGGATGTTGAGCATCTGTGAGACGAGCAGGGCGACTTGCTGTTTGGAGGCGTTGCCGAAGCCGCAGATGGCCTGTTTGATTTTGCGCGGGGCGTATTCGTGGACGGGAATCTTCTTCTCTGCAAGCGTGGCGATGACGACGCCGCGGGCCGCGCCAAGGACGACGGCCGTGCGGACGTTGCGGCAGAAGAAGCCGCCCTCCATGGCGGCGATGTCGGGCTTGTATAGTTCGACGAGTTCGCGGACTCCGCCGGCGAGTCGCCGCAGACATTCCGAGACGGCTTCTTTTGAATCTGTCTTGATGACGCCGCAATCGACCGCCGCCTGCTTGTTGTGGCTACGTGCGTCGATGATGCCCCAACCCGTGCAGCGGAGAGCCACATCCAGACCGATGATGCGCAGTTGCGGCACTTCGATTTTTTCCGGAGCGGGTACGACGGATTCGGCCTTGGTGGTCAGTGTTCGTTTGCGGGCCAGTATTTTTTCAAGTTCGGCGAGATTCTTTACACGCATTTTTTCAATGTATAATTAACAATTAATAATTAATAATTTACTTATTTTTTCATGTTTTTTTGATAGGCGAATATGGACAAGACGTTTAATCGATAATTGTTAATTGTTAATTGTTAATTGTTAATTGTTAATTGTTAATTGTTAATTGTTAATTGTTAATTGTTAATTGTTAATTGTTAATTGTTAATTTTCCATCCGTTGGAGGGCCGGGAATGGATGGTTTGACTTTCAAATTGGTCTCTTGGCGGATTTCGACGAGCCCTGCATGGGCGCCTTTCGGCTTGCTGATGAATTTTGCCTTCGTGCAGGATACAGCGACGTTGCCCGCGTTGCGCGCCTTGCTGTGATAGGCGGCTATGGCAGCGGCTTTTTCACGTAACTCGCGCGTCGGTTCGCATGCGTCGTCGGAAATGGCCTTCAGAATGACATGGCTTCCGGGCATGCCGCAGATGTGGAACCAGAAATCCTCCTGTGCGGCGACGCGCAAGGAGAGCAAGTCGTTGTCTTCAGCCGTTTTGCCAGCCCACGCCTCCCATCCGCCGCCGAGATCGTATTTCCAGAATGAGACAGTGGGCGGAACGTATTTCATTGCAGGAGGCTGGCGGCGAGAATGTTGATGCCGAGGGCAAGAGCGTCCTTCGAATGGATGCCGCAGCAGTAGGGGCATTGCGCAAGCTCCCAACCGCAGGCGAGGCCGCGCGGGGAGAAAACGACGCCCAAATGGCCGTCGATGGACAGACCATAAAGCTCCGGTTGGATGCGGGACTTCGCCTGAAGCTTCTCCGCTAAAGCGGGCAACGGCTGAACATCCTTTAAGTTATTGGGATAAGCGAAGATAGGATGATTTGGCGGAATGCGCTCCAGTTTGGCACCGTCCAATGCGCGGGCGATTTCACGGCGGAAGGCCTTTGAGAACGTGTCGCGGCCACAGCAGCTTTCCGCAAAAACGACACCGCCTTGGCGGATGTATTTTGCGAGGCCTTCGCGTTCGGCATCCGTCAGTTGGAAGTCCTGATGGCCCGTCATATAGACGAACGGCAGATCGAAAAGATGCGGGGAGGTCAAGGCGACTTCTTCCCTTTCGAAGAGGACGGGGACTTTGGTCTGTTCATGGAAGTTGTTGAGCAGCATGGACAAACCGGCCTCGCGGCACTTCCACAGGCCGGAATATTTGACTTGCGCGATGCGGAATTTATCATTGGATGTCTTGTCGGCATCCGCGAATTCAAGGGCCTGGGATAGCGGAAGGGCGGTGGAACGTTCGGATGAGATATAGGCCAACAAGTTGGCACCAAGCTGTTTAGATGTTTCGATGCTATAACCGAGGCAACGATGGCGGAGCGTATCGGGCTGGTCATCCCATCCGCAGGAGACGTCCCAACGGAAGACGAAAACGGCGGTGCGGCAGCCGACATCGACGCCGATGATGTCCGCGCGGTCGTCTTTCGCTCCGGCCTTCAGAGCGTAGGGGCGGTATTTGATGGATTTGATGTCAAAATAGGATTTGAAGAGCGGATGGTCGTTGGAGAGCCTGTACGGTGGACGTTCAGGGATGAGATCACGAATTTCACGGAGGGCGGATTCCGCGAAGGCGCGGCGACCGCAGCAGGATTCGAGAATGAGCGTGCCGCCATTGAAGAGATAGTGGCGGAGATTCTGCTTCTGTTGCGGCGTGAACGTGAAGGCGTCATGACCTGTGCGGTAGAGGATTGGAACGGTCTTCGGATCAGACGGAATCTGGTTGTCTGGCAAGACCATGTCCGAGAAGTTGACGTTCAGATTTTTTGCCATCCATTTGAGGAGGTTCTGTGCATCCGTCGGATTGGTCGCCCAGTCATTGCGGTCCTGCGTGGAGACTTTTGCGATGAGTACAGGAGGTCGCGGCGGATTCTTCTTTTCCGTGCGGCGCAACGGAACGACAGGCAATGGAAGCGGCGGAAGTCCTTCCGCAGACGAATGTTGCGCAGGTGGAGCGGGCGGCGGCGCGGCGACGCATGTGTAGGATTTCTCCTCCTTGGAGACATCGCTGTCCAGACCGAGATCGCCCAGCAGAGGATCGGCGGCATGGAGGATGCAGACGACGGATAAAATGGCGCAGACGATGAGTTTGTGTTTCATCATGTTTCTCCTGCGTTAAGACTCATTGAATAATGGGTAAAATGTCTATACTATACAATTATAGACGGGAAATTGGTAAAATCAATTGTTTTTCTTTGATAAAATGCATGAAAAACAATGCGGAAAAATGGCAAGTGGCGAAAAATGCGTCATTTTATATAATGGAGAAGGTTGCATTGAACGAAAAAACAACTAGAGACGATTGATGACAGAAGAAAACAAACAGGAACAACCGCAGAATACAGAACCGCAGCCGGCGGAAGAGACGAAAGAGACGAAAACGAGCGGATGGCGTTATGCAGGCATCTGGCTGGCCATCTGTCTGGGCACCGCCTTGTCGTTGGTGGCTCTCGGGCAGTTCAAACCATTACTGACACCGATCATGCCATTGGCCTTGACGATGGGCGGAATCTCCTGCATCGGAATGAGTTCCATCAGCGTCTGGGGATTGATTTTCACGATTCCGATGGGCTGTATCTGCGCACATTGGCTGAAAGGCGGCGTCTGGTGGCGTCTGTTGCCGGCGATCGTGTTTTTGCAAGGCATGTTGGCGAGTCTGAATCTTGCATTCATGGGTGACGGCACGGATGCGTCTGCTTTTAAGAGCGGCGCGAAGGAGATTTCGGAAGCGGAGATTTCGCGTTTGGCGGATGTCGCTTCCGCACGATGGGCGGAAGGCGGTCTCGCGGCGGGCGTCTGCCTCTGCTTGTTGATCATCCATATCTGCATCTGTGGGCCGAAGAAGACGTGGAATGCCGTTCGTGACCAGTGGAATTCGATGCGGGCATGGCTGAAGACGATGCGCGATGCGAGCAAGGCGGAAGAAGAAGCGAAGAAAGCTACACAGGAAGCCATAAAAAAATAGAAAAGCACCACAGATTACACAGATTTAGTCCACAAAACACTCAAAATACTCAAAAAATGCCTCGCCGCCGTCGGCATGATGCTTAAAATTTTGAGTGGATATGACATCGTTGATTGCTGAATATCTGGTAGGCCTCCGGCGGCTCGGCGGTTTGAAATGCGCTTCGCGCAGGGGAAAAGATGTCATGCGTAAACTTTATATTCTGGATATGCTTAAATCGTTGAACGTTAAGTATATAATTATGAATTGTGAATTATGAATTATGAAAAGCTTCAACAATTGAGAGATGAGCTTGGCAAAGTACTGGTTGGCCAGACGGAAATGGTCGATGGATTGCTTTGCGGGTTGCTTGTCGGTGGCCATGTGCTGCTGGAAGGACTTCCTGGCTTGGGCAAAACGTTGGCAGTGAAGACCTTGGCACAGGCCATCGGTGGCAGTTTCTCTCGTATCCAGTTTACGCCGGACTTACTTCCAGGCGATATCACAGGCGTGCAGACTTACCGCCCCGAAACAAATCAATACGAAGTGAGGCTTGGCCCGTTGAATGCGAATCTTGTGTTGGCGGATGAAATCAACCGCGCTCCTGCAAAAGTACAAAGCGCCCTTTTGGAAGCCATGCAGGAACGGCAGGTCAGCATCGGCGGCAAAACAATTGCTTTGCCAGATCCATTTTTTGTAGTGGCGACGCAGAATCCGATCGAACAAGGCGGCACATATCCGCTGCCGGAAGCGCAGAAAGACCGTTTTCTTCTTTGTGTGCGATTGAAGTATCCAAATCGTGACGAAGAGGCTACCATTCTGGACCGTATGGGCGAATCCGAACCGAACTTGAATATATCGGAAGTCATTACGCTGGAGGATTTAAAACAATGGCGAAAGGCTTTGGATGGCATCCATGTGGATGCGCGAATCAAAGGCTATATTCTGGATATCATCGCAGCGACGCGGCCTGAAAATGGCGTGGATTCGACGAAAGAATTGATTGACGTCGGTGCTTCGCCGCGCGCGAGTTTGGGGCTATTGGTGTGTGCGAAAGCACGAGCCGCGATAAATGGTCGTGACTATGTTCTGCCAGAGGATGTGCGGCGATGCGCCGTTGATGTTTTAGCGCATCGCATCATGCCAAGCTTTGAAACGGAAGCCCGAAAACTGAAAGCCGTGGATTTGATTGAACAGATTGTCAATCAAGTAAATACACCATAAATCTGCATGAAAGAAGCTGTTATGGTAAATGGAGGGGCAAACCGGCCTTTATATGAGCAGGTGTGTCTAGTTCGTAGAAGTACGATTCTTTGATATACTCGCGAGACTGGTAGAAGAAATCGCCATTGTAATGTGATATGTAATCACTTATAGGAGAATTATATATTTGGAACAATGCGTCTATGACATCGTCTTTTGTAATATCTTGAATGAGACGGGCATAAACTTTACCGATTGTCCAGTAATCGGGCACGGTGTATTTGCAGGTAGCGACATTGTCGAAATCGCCTTTGGGAATATTACACATTTCAATAAATGTATCTGCCGTTTTGGCAATAGGTTCACAATGAAGGACATCGGCGTGGTCATAAATATGCGCGATGTTTTTTCGGCCCATCAACGACACCACGGCAGCTCGTTTCTGGTGAGTGAGTCTTCCGATCAGTTCAATCAGGCTACAGGTGAAGAACAAATCACTGAAATTAATTCCCATAGATTTCATATCCTTCGAATGTCAATGTATCAAGAGCTTTTTGAGTGTGGAAGCATATCTGATGTGTCGGTCGTTTGAACTTCGCCAATGCCCAAAATGCTTCTCTGGAGATATTTCCGTCCATGAAATCCTGTATGTAATTGAAAATGGTATCATTAGCCATCGGACCTTCCACGATATCGAAATCGTGTGAATCTCCATGACGGCAGGCGACGATAAAATCCAGCCATTCTTCCGTCATTGTGTCAAAACGCTTGATTAGCAAGTTGTTAGTTTGCCTGCAAGAGAATATATTGACATATCCTTGAGTTGGAAAACGAGTGGCCCAGCGGACTGCTTGTTCCTTGATATAGGTACAGTAAAAGCCTATGGAGAAATCTTTGGCATATTTGCCATTTCTGATCTCCGGTTTCCTGACGATTTGCAGGCTTCCATGGAAAAGGAGCTGTCCGTTAAATGATATGTCCTTTGACGGTAATGGGTTATCCATTTTGTATTTCTCCTGCATGATTTACTTGAAATATATCAAGGAGTCATGCAAACATAGAAATTGCAGATTGGCAGTTTGGCCACATGGAATGTGGCGTAACCGTTTTCATAGACGAATGGGAGGGGCGTCTCGTCGGGCAGGGAGAGAATCTGAGACGGCGTGGCATCCAGTTTTACAGAGACGTCGAAATCACAGATGGCAGGAATCTGGAAAGAATCCTGCGAGTTGATGAGATTGATGTAATGGCGGTTCTTTTCAGATGCTTCGAATTCAATGACTTCCACCTGTCGTGGGGCGTTGGTGGCGAAGGACCATTGCTGTGTTCCAATCAATAGTGACATGATATTCGCGAAGAGCGGCGCCGTGGCGGGGCGGTCCAACATTTCGAATGCGGCGGCTGAATAGACGACCGTTCCTTGACCGTAAGTCGTTTTGATTAAGGATGGTATGTCGGTGAAACGACCAGGCGGATTGGAATGGATGGAGGCGAAACGCGCGTTTGGGGCGGTGTAGTCGAAACCATCGCTTGGATCTGGATGGAGTTCGCCGTTTTGGGCAGGCGGATCATAAGGAAGGACGGTCGTGGCGAGAACGACGCCATAGAAGTTATTGGGCATGACCATCTTCTGAAGGCCGCAAGTCACGGCGAACGGATAGTCGCGATTGTGATCGGTGAACAACGGCTGTCCATCTGCCGTGGGGGCCATGTAGGTCATGGGGGCTTGGAAGGCGCCGTCTAGACGGATGCCTGTGAGTTTTTGGACGAGTGATGGATTCACACGGCCGCTCATGTAGAGACTACCGCCGTCGGAAACGAATTTTTCAACGTAATCGACGGCATTCTGCGGCAGGTCGTATGCGTCCGCAAGCACGATGACTTTTGCTCCATTGGCCTTTTCGGGCTTCCAGTTGGAGAAGACGCCGAAGGGGATGTGCATCTGTTGAAGGGAACGGCAAGCTCCCATGACGGCGTTGGTGTGCGGGCTGGAATCGTCTGCTGCGCGAGGCGTACCGACGGCTACGTTATTGACGTCTGGATTGTATTTTCCTTCCAGATTGAACAGGACTTGGACGTCCTGCACAAGCTGTCCTTCCATGTACGGTTCGAGCTTCTCGGCGTCGCTGTAAATCTTTCCGTACAAGTCATAAAGGCGAGAATCCAAGGTGCCTTTGGGATCGATGGCGTCGATGAGCAACGCCGCGCCGTGGTGGGCGAAAGTTGACATGACAGAGAGGCGAAGCATGTCTTCTGTCTTGGTTGTCGTATGTTCTCGGAGGCCCGGATAGCAGCGGGAGGTCATGTATTCGAACGGCTGGTTGGCGGTCATGTTGTAGTACAATTTGCATGCGACAGAATGCTGTGGCGCGCCGCCGTAAAAATCGCCGCCACAGTAGTCGGACGCGATGGAGATGTTCTGGTTGACGCCCTGCCGCCAGCCGTGCATCATCGTGGAGAATTGATGCTCCACGGAGCAGTTTGGATTGCGCGATTTGATTTTTTTCGTGACCATCATCGCGAAATCCTGCATCCATTCTTCGCGTTTGGCCTGGAAGGCGCGCCATGCGGGATCGTTCCAGTTGATGACAGTCGGAATGTCACCTCCATGCTCCGCTTTCCAACGAGCCTTGCAGGCATCGCAATAGCATGGCCGCGTCCAGAAAAGCATGTCGAGGAAGATTCCTTCAAGGGTGAAAAGATCGAAGATTTCGTCCAGTTGTTTTAGTACGAAATCACGATATCCCAAGTTGTTAGGACAGCAGAGACCATATCGCGAACCGCCAAAATACTGTCCTTTTCCTGTATCGAAACGCGTGCCGTGACCGTTGATGTCGAGCAACCGCCATTCCGGATGGGCGACATACGCGTCGTTGTTGTAAATCAATGAATAATACGCGACGACGTCCATGCCGCCTTGATGGCAAAGATCGAAGAGCCGTTGCATCTTTTTCGTGCAATCCGTAAACGACTGATGGCGGTGGCCTGATTTCGTATCCCAATTGCAATGACCGACATGCGACTGCAAATAGATCATAGGCGATTTCACATGCGCACGGACAAGATTTTCATAATATTTATCCGGATCGAACTGCGAGAGAAATTCCGGATTCCAGTCCTCTATGTGCATATCGACAAGATTGCGGCGGTAGCTTGTGCGGAACCAATTGGGATTTGTCATAGCTAATGAGTAATGAGTAATGAGTAATGAGTAATGAATTTTTTTATTGCAGGGATTCTGTAATCTTCTTCAGTTGTTGGAGATAGAAGATGGCGGTGTGGTTGAAGACGGATTTGACGATATCCAAATTAATATCCGTGGTGGGTATGTGCGTGTCTTCGATGGTGTTCCATGAGACGCGGAATTCGTTGGGCTTGCCAGTGGAATGTGCGCCAAGCGCGACGGAGTTTTCGCCGCCTGCGATGCGATAGGCGTATTTCAACATTTTGTCGTTGGGATTGTAGACGGAAATGACTGGCATGGACTGACTTTTGAGAGCGAGTTCGGCGTCTGGATCGTCAAACGGAATGGCCGCGGCGAGGAGACATGCGTTTTGCAAGCGGATGTTTTTCCGTTGCAGTTCAGCGACCGTTTTGGCGACGATGCGACCGCCGAGCGAATGGCCGATGAGCGTCAGCCGTTCGCGGTCTTCTGGCTTCATGGCTTCGATGGCCGTGGTAAGTGTGGCGACATAGGCGTCCGCATTCTTGACGCTGTCCGACCAATCGCCGTTGCCGTTCCAATTGACGATATGTGCGGTGGAGCCAGGAAACGCTTTTTTGAAGAAATCTTCATGTTCAGGAGCGAGTTTCGTATCGCAGCGTTTCCAGCCTGGAATATACCAGATAACGTCCGGAGCCGTCCACCGCGGGAAACTGGCGTTGAATTGCGTGGATTGGAGCTTGTGGCGGATGGTTTCGAACATACGCTTCGCGTTTGGTTCGTCTGCGGCGTAACGGATACGGTTGCCGTCATCCATGATGCGGCAATAGGCTGAAACGGCATGCTTTTCTAGCCGCCAACCGGAATATGGCTTCAAGTCGTTGTCTTTGTTGATCTTCCACCAGACGGCGTCGCGGATGGCGGGCGTTCCCTCCGCGCGAAGCACGTCGATGGCGGGGCGCGCCTTGATGGCGTCCGCCTGCTGGCAGACGATTTCAAACGCCTTGTTGACGGTGGTGGAGGAGCCAGATTTGATGCAACGGCTGTCGGTTGCATTGACGATGCGCGAATTGCCGAAGATGTTGTTTTTCTGCAACTCCCATCCTTCGTACGTCTTGACGACGTCCCAGAAATGGTGGCTGTTGAGGCGTTGGACAGACTGGTAGTTTTCGATATCGATGATGTCCGCTGTCAGTTGGTCGAACTGCCTGGAAAGCTGTCGGCATTCGCCCCACAACGGCGTCTGATTTTTGTCTTGACGCATGTTGCCTTTGGCGTCTGTGATTTTGCAATGGCCTGTGGTGATGTGCTGTAGCAGGATCCAGTCCGGATGGTAATCCACTGGCTCCCACCAATTGAACGAGTTGGTGGATGGCTGGCGGAAGTCACAGGATACCAACGCGTTGGGGTTTTCCTTCCAAACGGCGAAATCGTATGGCGGGAGGGCCCCCCAGAGTTCGATTTGGAGGCAACGCATGTAGAGGAGGGCGTATTGATAGTTGAGAAGGCTTTGGGAGTTCGTGTCCGTGTCGATGATGTTTTTTGCCTGCGGATTGAGCGTGGTGAGGAAGAAGGCTTGGATGAACGTGTCCGTCAAGATGTCGTTTTTGTCGTCACCGAGCAGTTTCTGGCCGGGATACATCTCATGCCATGTTTGGCGGAAGTAGTTGTTTTTGTCGCAGATACAGATGCTGGGGAGGATAGTGCTTTGGAGGATGGCGGGAAGTGTGGGCTCCGTCAACGGAACGAGTGGCTCCAGCAGAATGAATTGGCGGATTTCGAGCGGGACGTCGCGCGAGCGGAGGATTCCCATGATGCGGAAGACGATGTTGGCACCACGCGAATGGCCGACGAGCGTCAACGTGGCGCGTTGTTCAGGAGTCAGACGTATGATCTTCTCCGCCAAGCCGATAGCGAATTGATCCGCATCCGCCTGGGCTTGTTCAGGCGTGTCTTTTCGTGGCCAGTCCTGTATCTCAATGGCGGCTTCCAAAAATGTTTTCTTGAGAAGCGTGATGAGTTCGGGCTCGCGTTGGCGTGTGGAGAGGCGGTCGATGAAATTGACAGGCGTGATTTGGCTGTCCTTTCCTGAAAGATTGACCTGCCAGTCTGGCACAAACCAAACGGTGTGGAGGGCGGCGGAGGCTGTCAGTGAGGCGAGCAGAACGAACGTGGCGAGTGTGTGGAATAATGTTTTCATCTATCGCAATGTGGGTTGGTTGAAACGTTGTACACGACAATTCAATAATATGGCATCGTCAAGACAGGAAAACAAGTGGCGCGGCGGCTTGTTTTTGGTGAAAAGTCATGTAATATATGGTATGGTAAAAGTTGTATTGTTTTTCGGGATATGAAACCATGGAAAATTTGACGATATCGTTGGTTGATTTGCTTGGCGCGGAATATGTGGATTCCGTATGCCGTGCGGCCGCGTCATTGGGCTTGGGAGACGAAAAGTCGCTGCAGTCTTTAGGGCGTGAAAAAGTGGAATGCTGGCCTGCGGACTATGCGGAGAAAGTCCGCAACCTGTTACAGAAGAGCGGTGAACAAATTTGCGAACCGTTTGCGGACAACAATACGGGCGCTCCGACGGACGCCTTTGGTTCACACACGAATCTGAATGCCGCGCCGTTGACGGGCATGGGGCCGTATCGTTTACAGGAAGATGGACGGCTCGCCATCATCGGTAAAAGTGAACATTACCAAGCGTCGCTTGGACAGAACTTTCCGGGCTACCGTCTGTTGGCAATTGCGCAACAGATTGGCATTACGAATGTAACGCACAACAATACGCGCGGCTTCATCACACGTAAGTTGGAACGCGAATTGATCCGTACGGCGAACGGCATCGCGAAAGACGATGCGGACGGGCTGGCGGCGGTGCTCGCCAGCCATGAACGGCATGTACTGAATCGCGTCATCAATCTGGAAACGGGCAGCCTCGCTTGCGAAGCCGCCTTGAAGATGATGCTGGCCAGATTCTACAAACTTCAGCCGCAATTCCCTGCGCCGCAATATCATGGACGTACGCCTGTGTTTTTCGTCATGGGCGATCTGCGCGGTGGAACGGAGGCGAACTATCATGGGACGACGGTCATCACTCAGCTGTTCCGCGGCATGTGGCATGAATTGTACGCGGGTATGGAAGCGGCAGGCCTCCTGAAGGTCGTTCCCGTGCCGATCAATGACGCTGACGCATTCGAAAAGCTTGTGGCGCAATACGACAGCGGCAAGACGAAAGTGGCCGGATTCTTCCATGAACTCGTGCTTATGAACTACGGCGGCATCCGTTTAACGGACGAATACATCCGTCGGACGGACGCGATCTGCGATGCGCATGACATTCCTGTCATGGTGGATGAAATACAAACGGGGCTGTGGTCGCCGCAGCTGTTTTTGTTCCGTGACTACGGTAGCCGTCCGGATTTTGTAACCGTTGGAAAAGGCTTCCCCGGCGGACAATATCCTGCATCTAAAGTCTTGACGACCAGTGAGTTGGACAATCTAAACCAGTTTGGTGCTCTCGTGACGAACGGGCAGGAGGAAATCGCTTCGCTGGCGTATTTGGTGACGATGGCGTTTGCGGAGGCGAACGCGTCCCACACGGCGGAGGTGGGCCGCCGCTGGGAAGCGGCGTTGAAGGCGTTGGCGGAACGACATCCACAGCAGATCGTGAAGGCGGAAGGCCATGGCCTGATGGGCACGCTGTTCTTCCGCACGGCTGAAGCCGCGGCGGCTTTCGGCCACGAAATGGGCAGCCGTTTCGCCGTCGATGTAAGCGCCCAGACGTACAAGGCGGACTGCCCGCCTGCGGCGTTGACGAAGCTGCCGCTGATCACGGATGCCGCGATGATCGACCGCATCGCCGCTCAAATGGAGCTGCTTCTTAAGCAGAGCTAAAAGCTTAAAGCTAAAAGCTTAAAGCAAATACAAGCTTGAAAGCATAAAGCTAAAAGCAAATGCAGACGGAATATGAGTTTTTAAGATATGGCAATATAAATATTGAAAGGAAAGAAAAATGGTAAAGATCGCGATCATGGTCCACAATTTGAAGATGGACATCTACGACGGAATGCGTTTTGCGGCGGAACAGGGCTGCCAGGGCGTTCATCTGGCATGCGTCAAAGGATTCAATCCGAATGATTTGGACGCCAATGGCCGTAAGGAACTCGTCAAATTTGTGAAAGGCCTTGGACTGGAAATTTCGGCCATTTGCGCATGGGGCGGCCATGTCGATCTGGGCAATCCGGAAAATCTGGATGAGCATATTGAAGAAG
>JAEEGI010020432.1_pt1 | contig 13266 bp, 9 predicted proteins | sample 8958751 | NCBI WGS metagenome assembly JAEEGI01 (sample SAMN16246545, study PRJNA631951) | gut metagenome | biome: gut microbiome; feature: rumen; material: KS-attached | host: Bos | place: Iran: Karaj | collected 2018-10
CGTCGAGTAGAACAGATTGGCGGGCAAGCCGATGATACAGGCAATGTTGTCAGAATTGATGAGCTTTTTCAGAATAGTAGCCTCAGCACCGCCACGGAAAAGGACTCCGTGAGGAAGGATGATGGCCATAGTGCCGCTGCCACTCAAGTAATGGAAGCCGTGCAGCAGAAAGGCGAAGTCGGCCGCACTCTTGGGCGCAACACCATAGTTTTGGAAACGGGGGTCTTTGGAGGCCTCATCATCCGGATCCCACTTGAGACTGAACGGAGGATTCGCGACCACGGCGTCGAAGGTCACAGGCCTCACGGGACCACTGTCCTTTAACACAGGCCAGTCATTCGTGAGGGTATCACCGTGGAAAATCTCAAACTCTGAGTCGTGAAGTCCGTGCAGAAGCATATTCATCCGTGCAAGGTTGAACGTAGTGACTTCCTTTTCTTGGCCATAAATCTTACCAATCTTTCCACCATGCAGCTTCATCTGGTTGTTGACATTAAGCAGCAACGAACCCGAGCCGCAAGCAAAGTCCAGTACATTCCGGAGTTCATTCTTGTGGCCGGTGGAAGGGTCTTGGCAATCAAGAGTCACGATTCGGGACAGGATAGTACTGACCTGCTGCGGAGTATAGAATTCGCCCGCTTTTTTCCCACTGCCAGCTGCAAACTTGCCGATAAGATACTCATACGCATCACCTAGGATATCTCCTTTCCCGTCAAATTCTATCAGTTTCTCTTCAAGCGTTGAGATGACATTGCACATCATCTTATTCCGTGAAGAACGATCCTTGCCAAGTTTCTCACTATCCAGGTTGATTTCGGAGAATAGTCCTCTAAATGCACCTTTGAAGGATTCCTCCTCAATATGACGGAAACTGTCCTTGAGATCTGTCAAGAGGTCGTCATCCTGGGTGCGTGCCAATTCGTAAATGGCGCTCCAGAGGTATTGGGGCTTGATGATATAGTGTGTGCTTTTGAGCATCATATCCTCAAACTCGACCACATCTGCCTCATTCTCTACATACCAGGAATAAAGTGGTTTATCCGCAGGCAGGTCGCTTCCTAGTTCAAGGCGTGCCGCTGCTTCATATCGGGCGCTGATATAGCGGTAAAAGAGAAGCGAGAGCATGTAGTCGCGGAAATTGTCCGCAGTCATGGAGCCACGAAGCACGTCGGCCACATTCCAAAGGGCACGGAACAGTTGCTCTTTCTCTTGCTTTGTCAGCGGGGTTGTCACCGTTGTTTCCATTGTTCTATCGTTGTTTTGTTTCTATAATTCGGATTATCTGTCTGCGTGAGCGGCAATATATGCCTCGGAGTGGAAGTCACCTAAGTCCGGTAGAATGAAATTATATTTCTTTGCCAGGTGGTTGAAGAGCGTGGTAGCCAATTCCTTGTTATCGTCATTCATCAGCGTGGGCGCAAACATGGAGCCCTGATGGGTAAGAACATTTACGACGCGGGAATAAAACTCGGCGAGTTCATCTTTGTCCAATACCTCTCCACGGTATGTAATCCCTTCGAGGATGTATCCAAAGTCGTTATGGCCAAAGAATTCCTTGATTTTCTCCATCACGCTGCGCAGAACTGTGAAATGGTAGGTGTAAAGCCTGCCGCTCTTGATAGCACGCTGGATTTCACTCATCATAGCGACATTATAATAGAACGGCGTGTTATCACTCATACTCTTGAGAGTCATACGATTCGTTTCTTTATCACGGCTCAGGTAGTATTTCCCCAGCTTTTTGTCAGCCATCAGGCCGTGGAGCATGGTGTGGAAGAAAAGGGCATGATGCGATGAAACAACGAACTTGATGCGGCGGAAATCCGCGCGACCGGCGCGGAAGGCTTCCAGTTCCTGCTTCATCTGGCTCCGGATTACACTGTAGAGCTGCTCGGCGAAGGCAATGACGTTATTGTCGTCCAGCGAGGACATGGGGTCATCGATATAGATGTATTCTATATCCTTATAGGTGTCATTCCCCTTCAATACTTGGTCCAGTATGCACCGGAAAAAACACCAGACAAAAAGACGCTCTTCACCTCGGGAGATTTTTATGTTCTCTATCTCAATTTCTTCGTATTCCCGTTTCCCGGCAATGAGTTTAGGTTTCTTTATCTTCTTACTGAACACCACATAGTCAGGAATCTCGGCGTTCTCCTCATCGTAGTGAAATTTGAAGTCGATATCTGTGAAAATCTGCAGATACTTTCCAAGGTCCACGTTAAAGCTGGAGCCCGCAAGACCCTGGATCAGCGCCGCGTTATGATTAATCATCAGATGATGGTCGGTGTTGTTTTCCAGGTCGTTGTCCCATGTGAAGAGGTCCTCTGTGTAGGCGTTGTAGTAGAGTGTGTGCTGGGGCACACCTTCGCTCCGATCAAAGTGGGCGAAGTCATAGGACAGGCGCGTCTTGCCTGTTCCATTATAAGCAAACACCAAAGCGCAGTTAGTGAACTGATCGCGGTCGTCAACTTCAAAATTTCTACGCAGGGCCTTTATGATAACGTCGTTATATGCCATATCCTGCAGGTTTATTAGGGTTGAGGAAACAGTTGCTGCAGGAGACCTCTCTTGTGATTCTTGAGCGTCTCGAGTTTGCCGGTTTCTGCCCGGATTGTATCATCCAATGAGGATAAGCACGAAGCAATCTTTTGTTGCTCTGCTAGCGTAGGCACTGGTAGAGATTGCTTTAGGACTTCAGAAACAATAAGCTCATTCATCATCGTCCCCATTTTTGTTGAGTTTACAAGTTTAGAGCGCATTATTGGTTCATAATTAATCAACTTTTTCCAGAACTCAACTTCTAAAGGGCATTTGGGGCGTAATGAAGTAAATCTAGGTGAAATAATACCTGGCCCAATATCATTCATTACAAAACGGCCGTAGGCGAAATCTTTATTCTTATGTCCTTCAAAAGCGATATCACCTATACGCAGGACTTTATATGTTTTTAATGAGTCTTCTGCTGCCCCATTGCCTGAAGGATTATAGGTCATTGAAGCAATGGATATGGTCTTATCGAAACCAATTGAACAATCAGTGTTTCGCTCATTGTTTTTTTCAAACACTTCGCCCAGCATTCTCTGCTCCCACTCTCCGGTGAATCCAGGGAAACGGAGGCGCGGAGTAGATTCGCCTGACTGGGGGAAGAGTTCCTGCATAAGGCCTTTCTTCTTTTCTGTGAGAACTTCGACTTTCTGCTCCTGGGCGGAAATCATCTGGTCTAGGGAGTCCAAACACTCGGCAATCCTCCTTTGTTCTGAAATAGATGGCAAGAGGATTACACAGTCTTTTAACTTTTCATAATAGAAATATTGTCTAACCCCTCCCTCCTGAACATTGACAACCATTTTACGAAAAATGTCCGTATGGAACCACTGCCAAAGAAATGAGTCGTCGCAATCAGCTTTGGTCTGGAACACCTCATAAAGGGAGCTCACTATGACCTCTTTCCCTAAATCTTGATAACCAATAGAGCCAACATTTATTCTCGCAGGATTATACGCAAAAGACTTGGGAGGGACGACGATATATTGACGACAATCAATGTCTTTTAAATAACCGCCACCGTCCTCAAACTGGTCACTTTGTGGATAGAAACCTACCTCATTTGAAATTGAGTATCTCTCGTAAGGTAGATTTTGGCTATTTTTCTTACCAGCCGGGAAAGTGATGTCCTTAAACTTTTTCTTCTCCCAGTCTCCCTTAAAGCCCGGGAAACGAAGTTGCGGTATGACTTTATTGTTTTCCATACATCCGAAATAGTCAATAGCTTAATTGATATACGCATTCAGCCCTTCGATAGCATTCCCGCTGGAAAGCAGGGCGAACAGCGGAGCCAGATCCGCAAGCAGACCTTCCTTGGCTGCCTTCCGCTGCTTCCAGTTCTCGATATGGCTCAACAACTCCCGCAGGACATCTTCGTCCAGGCGACGGAGTTTGGCCGTTTCGGCGACAAACCTTTCAAGTGCGGCAGCATCGATGCCGTATTCTCCTGCAAGGGCGGCAATCTGCTGATTGAAGCGCTTGTCCTTGTAAGCCTTATACCGCTCGCGGATCTCCGCCTCACTCACTCCGCTTCCTTTATGAAGCTCCTCCTCGATAAAAGCCTTCAGATACTCTCGTTCGTTCATCAGATCAACGCTGCTGGAGAGTATCTCCAAGAGCTGCTCCTTGGTAATCTTCACTTTCTCGAAATGAGTATCCGTGTACTTGGCCAGCAGTTTCATGATGTAGTCATAGTCCACCACGGCAGAACTGAACAAGGAGAGTCCGAAGTCGGGTTCGTCATCGGGGACCTCCTTTGACTGGTGGCTATTCTCGTTACGCCGGCGACGAGCAAGGTCTAGGTAAGCTGTACGGAACTGCTGAAGCGTGTCTTCCGGCATGGCTGTCTCTATGGCCACCTTCAGTTCTTCCGGCATATCCACGTACTGATCCAATCTGATCGACAGGCGCTGGACCTCCTTGAATGCATCGATAAAGTTGCTGGTATTCTCTCCCTGGGGGATGTTTATCACTTCCTCGGGTTTGCAATCCAGGCCCATGCCATTCATTACTGCCTGGAGCTGTGTGATGGCGTTCTTGTATTTTTCAACGACAGATTCCGCCGGTTCGACCAGCCAATACTCTTTGCCCTTATCCTTGTCAAAGCCGCTGAAAAGAACCATGGCATCATCCATAGCAGCCTCCAGGTCCCGGTAGCAAATGATATTACCATAAGGCTTAGTGCCGTCCAGAATGCGGTTGGTACGGCTGAAAGCCTGAATGAGCCCGTGCCACTTTAGATCCTTGGCCACATAGAGGGTGTTCAGGAACTTGCTGTCAAAGCCTGTGAGCATCATCTCTACGACGATTACTACATCCAGCTTCTTGCTATGCGGGTAGTCCTTGTTGGGATACTTCTGATCCTTAACCCTGCCCTGGACATCACGATAGTATTCATCGAAAAGGTCCACGCTAAAGCTGGTGTCGTACATCTGATTGTACTCATCGATGATATGCTGCAATGCCTCCCTATTGCCCTCCGGATTATCCTTGTTGTCGGCTTCCTCCTGTGGGAGGTCTTCATCCGAGCTATTCCGCATGGGCGGAGTAAATACTGCCGTGATATTCAGCGGAACATAATCGGGATTCTCACTCTTCATCACCTCCTGCATATCCTTGAAGATCTGATAGAACATGATAGCATCAGGGATAGAAGGAGTAGCCAGAAGGGCATTGAACCGACGTTTCGCCGTTAGGGTATCGTGGTTATCGAGGATATGCTTTACGATCTGGTATTTACTCAGTGGGTCGCTGATCGGAGTTCCGTCCGCTTTCGTATTCCCGTAATGCTCGACCTTGAAACGCAGAACGTTATTGTCCGTGATGGCGTTTGTAATGGTATACTGATGCAGACATTTCTGGAAGACGTCCTCCGTGGTAACATATTCAGCCTGCTGGCCGTTCACTCGCGTATAGCTGCTATTTTCCTGGAAGATCGGAGTCCCCGTGAATCCGAAGAGCTGGGCCTTAGGAAAAAAGTTCCTGATGGCGGCGTGATTCTCCCCAAACTGGCTTCGGTGGCACTCATCGAAGATGAAGACGATGCGTTTGTCCTTCAGACGTTCCAGGCGCTGGTAAAACCTGTTCTTGTTGGACGGATCCAAGGCGATGCCCAATTTCTGGATAGTAGTAACTATCACCTTATCGGCGTAGTCGGTGCTCTCCAAGCGGCTGACCAAAGCTGCCGTGTTCACGTTCTGCTCCACGCATCCCTCCTGGAACTTGTTGAACTCGTCACGGGTCTGTTTGTCCAGGTCCTTTCGGTCGACGACAAACACGCACTTTTCTATGCTGCTATCAAACTTGAGAAGAGTCGATGCTTTGAAACTGGTCAGTGTCTTGCCGCTGCCGGTGGTGTGCCAGATATAACCGTTCTGATTGCCTTCATCCACACAGTTCACGATCCTTTCGACGGCGTAGATCTGGTAGGGGCGCATCACAAGGATCTTCTTCTCTGTTTCCACAAGCACCATGTATCGGCTGATAAGCCGGCCAAGAACCGTCTTCTGAAGCATCATATCCGAGAATTCGAACAACTGGGCAATCTTATGGTTGTCCGGATCGGCAGCGTGATACACCGGCAGATAGTTGTTCGTAGCGTCGAAGTGGAAATGCTCGTCATTGTTATTTGCAAAGTACATCGTATCGCTGCCGCCGTTGCTGACGATGAACAGCTGCATGAAGCACATCAGCGTGTTGGTATAGCCATTGCCTCGGTCTTCCTTATAGCGGACAATCTGTTCCACTGCCTTCATAGGGGAAACGCTGTGACGCTTCAACTCTATCTGCACCAACGGCAATCCATTGATCAAGATGATGACATCGTAACGCTGGCGGCTGTTTGCGGTGTTGATGGTGAGCTGGTTCACCACTTCATAGTCATTCTTGCACCAATCGCGCAGGTTAACGAGACTGTAATCGAAAGTGGTGCCGTCGTTACGAACGAAGGTCTGTTTTTCGCGCAAGCGCTTTGACGCCGTGAACACGTCTGCTGTTATGTTCTCTTGCAAGAGCTTTCGGAATTCATCGTCAGACAGAGAAACGAAATTGAGCCGTTCGAATTTCTGACGGAAGTTTTTCTCAAGCGCATCCAAGTCACGGATATCACTCCGATAGACGTACTTCAGCTCCTGCATTTTTTCCAGGAACTGCTGCTCGAGTTGGGCTTCGCTTTGAATCATGGTTTTCGTGTTTTGTGGATTTCGAGTGCAATTATCAGGGCATATTATGCACTCATTCTGCACAATTATATTTATTAATCATATTTTGGGCCCTTTGCCTAATTGTTTCGCGTAAAGAAACGGGCTCCAGCACCTCCACATGGTCCCCATAAGACATGATCAGAGACTCCAACTCTGGCGTATGAAAGACCTCTAGTTCTATAATACAATTATCCTCGTCCAATACACGTTGAGAAGAATGAAGGGGTTTTGTGACAATGTAAGGGTAGCGCCTCTTTTCAAACTTCAATACCACTTTATCCGGCTCCCCATCGCGGGGCACAGAAACACCCACGACATCATCGAAATACTCCTCGAAATCAAATTGCGTATTGGGAATATAAGGCATGTTAACCGGTTCAATTTTAACAATCCGGTCCAAGGGAAGATTGGTAAGTATGTTCTTATCCCGCTCGGTAATGCCGAACAAAAACCACCTGTTGTTGTACTGTTTGAGGTAGTAAGGGTGCATGAAATGAACCATTTCCCCCTGGGTGAAATGACTATATGTTATCTTGAGAACCTGTTGATTAACAATATAATTATACAGTACCGAAAGGTTTTCAAGGCCTTTCAAGAAAGGGTTCTTCTCGTATCCAATGACCGGTGTTGTATTCTTCTTACGGCCAAGTTTATCTTCGAAATTCGCCACAAACTCACTAACCCAATCAAAACCGGCCGTTCCGTTTAATCTGTTGAGCATGACAAGTGCCTCGTCCAACTTATCGAGCTCTGCCTCCGAGAATTCTTTCTTGTTGATAGAGAAATTGATATCAGTATATCTATAATAACACTTATGCCCTACATAATAGCGTCCTATCGGAGCATCATACCCCTCTTTACTCTGCATATAACTAATGTCACTGAAAATAGTACGGCGCTTGATATAATACTTGACTACTTTCTTTGGATCCTTGCGGTCTTCTTTATGGAGATAATGCTCCATAAGTGCATCCTCACATGCTTTGATGAGATCATCAATATAGAACATCCGATATGGATTGGAGAAACAGGCATCAAGGGCTTGATACCTGATTATTGCGTGCTTGTTTGTGGCCATCAGTTAATAATACGGGGTTGCGTGCTTCAAAAATACAAAAAAGAGGATAATTGTGCAATCAAAATGCATAATTCCTCCTTCGTAATGAACCCCAAGAGTGAAATCAAACACTCATGATTCAATCCGTGGGGAGAACAGGGGTGAACTAAACCATTTCACCCTACCCGAGCAAATTCCAAAACGCTGATAATCAAAACTCCAACCCTAAACCCTCGGCCAAACTACTCCTGAACTGTTCACCCCTCCGTTTACCCCATAGACCGCAGCAAAATAAAGAGATAGACAATGGATTTCGCATTGTCTATCATCCGAGCGCACATTAACGGCGGGGATTCAGTGCCATTGGTCCAATTCCTATGGCTTTCCTTTCTTCCCTCCGCTGTACTTTCCGCTCGCTTTCCAGTTGAAATACTCCTTCGGGCAGTATGGGGGCATGAACCATTTCTCGGGGACACTCTTTCCGGCATTGACATTGTCGGACTTCATCTTACATGTTGCGATAACGGCATCCACGTAGTTCTGGTAATCAGCGCCCGATAGTTCCGCCCACTCCAGGTTGCCGGCGTCGAAGTTCATCATATCGTAATCTTTGTGCAGAACCTTTGGACATTTCATTCCAGAAGGGTCTCCACCAACAAACCCGGCGGCAGCCATGAGGTCATCTACCGGGAGATTCAGACCGTTTAACTTGACAAACGGTTTGTAAAGGAATCGTTCGCAATCGGTGGAATCATCATGGTAATGGTCCTCCACCGGTAGCACCATTCCCCCATCCATCACCTTGCCGGTTCGAAGCACGGTGACACTGCGGCCCATCCATTCGACACGCTTGAGCATTACCTCAGATTGCGTGTACGAGTCCAAGTCCGGAACCCACATCAGATTGTCGGCGTCAGTGTTCATTACGTTCCCATCCAGACGCTTGGCCTTCTTGGGACCATCGCCAGGGTATGGGAAGAGGCAGGCATCGGCAACGGCATAACCTGTTTCGATTCTCTTTCCGGACTTGTTGATCACATACGGCCCGGAAGCATCTTGTAGGACAGGAAGGATATCTCCAACCTTTCCATAATTGTTCAAAGCGACGGTCTTGCCGTCCTTTGAAATTAGTAGACCGGTACCTATTGAAAAGTAGCAGTCATTACCATTCACGGGAACTGTTTTCTTGTTCCCAATATTTACATAAGTACTCATATCTATAAGTATTTAAGCGTTTTGCTCCAAAATCAGGTATCCCTCGACCCGCTTGCCGTCGACAGTTTTGGTAACCTTCTTCACGGGCAAGGCGTTCCATTTCTCCAGGTCAGTAGCTTTTGCGGTCAACGGGAAGCTGAGGCTGTCGTAGATGCCTTGGAGGATGTCTTTTACATTTGCATTGGAATAGAACTGCCCCCGGACGAATGACGCTATAATGGCTGCATCCAGGGCAGGCTTTCGTGATATTATTCTGATCCGCTGGCGTATTCTTTCCTCCACATAGCTTTCTGCGCGGATGCCCGAATGCCCGAGCGCGCGGTAGTACTCCTTCATCGTCATCGGTATCTGCGGTAAAGACTCCAGTTTGGGCTGGTACTCCGGGTATTGGTCCAGAAATACGCAGTACGCTTTCATTCGTTGCTCGAAATCTCCTGTGAAGGTGGCAAGGAAATCCGGGGTCAAAGGATAGTTCCGGTCTGGTTCCGTCACATCATCAATGGCGCGCAGGACCTGGCAGCTGTTGAAATATGTGGTATCCCTGAGCTGCCACGCGCGGATTTCGTTGCACATGGCGAGCTTGTTAATCACTGGTCGAGCTCCACCCACCGGATCATCAATAACGGTGACGTAATCTATCTCAAACGGCTTTTCCTGCTTTTGGCAATCCCGAATGCGTTTAATGTCACTCATCTGCAAATCCTCGTCGCTATCGTTAAACCGTGCAATCCACTTTTCGGAGAGAGCCACTTTGCCGGCTATCCTCGCTTGGTATGTGTCTTTCTCTTCCGCGACGGTCGTATCGGTCTTGCAGTAGAACGTCGCATCGTACTTGAACGGATTGCTGTCATCCCTCTGCCGACCCATTATCTGCGGAAGGTCGAGGGAAATGTCGAGAACCATACTGTCAACGGCGATGTCGCTGAAGATGTACGTATATGCCTGTGTCCAGAAGTCCGTTCCCTCGAAGGAGCACCGGGTAATGAACGTGAACGGTGTCCTCGGTTCCCTTTCCTGCGGAGCGTGACCGATTGTGAACCCCACCTCCGCTAGTTCCTTTCGGCGCTTATCGTCTATGGCGCAGATCACGGTGGTATCTGCTGGGGTGAGACCGTTAGCCTGGATTATCCCGACAATGGCCTTCACGTTATTGAGGAAGAATAGCGCTTCCCGGGCATATACGGGTTGTCCCTTGTGGTATTTCTCCTCGAAAAAGCCCTTATCCCGATACTTCTTGATAATCCGCTTGACGATTGCTCCGGGACTGCAGTTATAATCCTTCCTCACGATGTTTGTTGGCTGAAGGGATGACGGATGCCATACCAGTTGAACATACGGCAGACTTTGGAATTCCGGAAGCAGGTCCAGGTAATCTTCCAAGTACGGTGTGGCCGACAAGAATATAATCCAATTCGGGATTCCCTTCAAGGTTTCCAAGAATTCGATGTCCACCTGCCCCTTGAATGAAGAGTCCGTGAAAATCGCCTGGCACTCGTCCACAATGATTCGATACCTCTGAAGTGAACCATCGGCCATTAATCTGCGGACAATATACTTGAACGAATCGTATGAGACCAGGATTTTTGGCGGGATACGGTTATTATCACACTCCCGAATATACTCCATCATCCGGTTCTCCAGGTCAATAGGGATGGCGTCGTCAGGGTCCTTCTCATTCCGGAACAGGTAAATCTTGTCCTTGAACCGCCTTGAGTTGGCCTTGCAGAACATCAATGCTTTCCGTGGACTGCAAAGGATGGTCGGTATGGGTGCATCGAGGAACATCGTCGTAGCGCCACAACCAGTAACGGCTTTGTTCAGGATACAGGTGCCCTGCTTGTAGAGCTTCTGTTCCAAATCATCTTTAACGTCTCCCAGATAGTGTAATTCTTCTGGTAAATAGATAAACTCTTTTTTCATACCTTTTTGATTTTTGTCTTGTTAATCATGTTGAATATGGGGACCGAGGTGTATGATGGCCTTCTAAACCCTCTCCTACACGGCCGACTGAATCCTTCCCTATAGAGCCATCATAACCACCTCAATCCTATCTGTTCCAACAAGGAAGGAAAGTCACAATGAGGTGGAGTTATGGCTCTTTCTGTCAGGAAAGAGCTCTGCAGACGGCCGAACGCAGTGAGGGTGTCTGGAGGAAGAGGGTTTAATCGCTATCCTCCCTCATTCCGCTATCGCTCCGTTCGGTCAGCTAGCAGTCTCCCTGATGGAATCCTCGTCAAGCTCGGAATCCATCCCCGGCTTCGCTTTGCTACGCCGTGTCGGCAATGCAGATAGGTGTAGGTTTTTTCCTTCTGTTTTGTCCTCTTCTTTAACCCTTGTTCAGAATTCCGTGAAAAAAGCCTACGGTCCCCATAATCAAGGAATTAGCTTGCGTCTGACCTCCCTTTTGTTCACATTAGGGAAATCGCCTTCAATCATCATCCTGCAGTTTGGTTTCTTCTGACATGTACATCTCCCAGGGCAAATTCGTGGTAACGTAGGTGGAAATCTCGTCCTTCTCATCGATATACTCATCTACCGAAACCACCTTATACTGCTCTCCAAATAGTTTCAAGAGGTTCCGTAAGAAGATGCGCTCGATTCCATAAGCATCGTCGTCTCCATAGAATACAAACACACAATTACCATCGTCGTTGTGGTAAGTTGCTCCTCCAATACGATGAATGTCAGATTTAATTAGCTTTAAATACATAATATTCAACTGTTTATCATCTCTAGTAAGGAATTGCCCGTTTTCTCCTTTTGCCCCCCTCTCCCTCACCACTCGGACCGCCATCTAAAACAATACTTCTCATTGATAATCAATGCCTTATAATAGGAAGAGACTCTTACCTGGTACCGCTCTGACTTGCTTGCCGCCGTTTCTGCGCGGACCATCCTGGTACCAAACCTCTCCCGTATAGCCCACGTCGTGATGATGATGGGCTTTTTCTTTCACTGCCATTATACTCCGGATAGAAACAATGTAAATGCCTTATACATAGAAGATTACATAACATATTTGGATAGACAGCCGTAGACCGATGGGCGCGAGGAGCGTTACCATCATGAAGGCCTCCGGTGGACTGGTTCTGCTCGCCGCAACTCATGTTTGCCATGGCGACGGTCCCTGTCCTGTCGTATCCAATGCCAAGACGCTGGATTAGTGATGCTGCCCGTAGGAAAGGGAGCCCGCAGCGTCTTTTTATTTCGTCCCGATGGTGCCCTTTCAAGGCCTTATTAGAAAGAGAAACATTTACTATCAACACTTTAATACAACACATTATGAACTATTTTTACAAAGCACTCATTCTGGCTGTCGATATCATGATGGCCGTAACATTGGGACTGGAGATTCGGGATAGAATTTCTGCCCGCAAGAAGAACAAAGACACCGAAGTCGACGAACCGGAGCCCGTAACAACCGAATAGAATGGCCCAGAAGGATGTCGACGACTTCATCAACATCGTGATCTACGTGGCCGAGATGGTGGGGAGCATCGCCAAGAATGCGAAGAAACTCCTTACCATCTTCCGCCGTAGGTCCCGCAAAATCAAGAAAGAAACAACTGAATAACAACACAATGGAAAACAACCAATTCAACGGGTCGCTCTACCCTGTCATGGTCGAATCCCAAGAAGGGACCGTCCAGATGGGAGAGCAAAGAAACCCGTTCATCCTGGGGAACACCATCCCGGTGGAACTCCCCGAACTGCAAGACAAGTACTGCACGCCGGTTTTCTCGAAGGACAATGTCGAGACCATCAGCCATGCAGACTTTGCTACCACCGCGCTTGAGGCGGTCCAGACCTTCTTTCATGGTCAGACCGTCAAGGCGCCCGTAATCCGCTGTTCGCATGAAATGAAGCTCCGTACACGAAATGGCGCAGGTAAACTCGTAGAGAACCTGACGCCGGAAGACGAAAGCTCCTATTTACAGCGGGCAATGTTCATGATCGAGATTCCCAGCATCCAGCGCGTAGTCAACGGCAACCTCCTAAACCTGCAAGTGGTCGGAGTGCGCAGCTACGCGGAAACCAACCTGCTGGGACTATCAACGCAACAACAACGCTTCCGCCTCGGAATCGGCTTCGTCAACACCGTTTGCACGAACCTTCTGCTCCGGACGGACGGCGTGAACTTATCCATCAAGGTGACCAACCTGACGGACCTCTACTGCTACTGCCTGGAGGTCTTCAGCAGGTACGACCATCAACGTCACCTTGAAGACATGGAACGACTGGGCC
>JAEEGI010020434.1_pt1 | contig 13265 bp, 11 predicted proteins | sample 8958751 | NCBI WGS metagenome assembly JAEEGI01 (sample SAMN16246545, study PRJNA631951) | gut metagenome | biome: gut microbiome; feature: rumen; material: KS-attached | host: Bos | place: Iran: Karaj | collected 2018-10
TCAAAAGAATATATGGATTTGTATCATATGCCCCACTACTATAGCCACCAGTTCTTTTTGCTTGGTTTGGATAGATATCAATCCATCTATCACTAATACCTTGCTTCACAGTCTTGATATAATCTTCTCCTAAGACACTAAGTGCCTTAATAACAACTTCTTTTGCCAAATTAAATGGATATTTAAAATCATCATGTTTAATCAAATTGGCATAAACATCATACAAATGTAATTCATCTAAATTAAGAATTTTCTTCTTTAAGGCATAATAACGATGTAATACATTCATTCTATCTCTAACAACATTCACTAAATTATCATGAACCGTTATATCTAATTCATCATGATATACAGATGCTTCGATAGCCCCATCATATTTTCTTATTTTAGCAACTGTTTCTTCCTCTTTAACATTAGAACTAATTAGATTGGCAAATACATTCTTATACTGTTTATATACATGATATAGATCTAAAAAAGCATTCTTTCTAACTTCTCTATCATCACTTTCAATATATAAACTATATTTACTTCCATCTAATGGATAATCCTTACCATTAGCGCTAAAATCAGGAAATACTAAATCAGAATCCTTTAAAAGTTCATAAGTATCATAATTATTACCAAGTGCTTTTGATAAATTAGCTAATAATTTTTCTTCCCTATCAGATAATGTATATTTCTTATATCTAAACATATTCTTTAAATATATTTCATATTCTAGTAACTTAGTATTTTCCTTATAATACTTCTCTATATCACTATATTCTAACTTCAAAATATTTGTTTCTACGAAATAACTCTTCTTAACAAATTCACTATATAGATTACTTACTTCTTCCTTTAATTCTTGATTCTTATTAATTCTTGTATCTTCATCGGTAAGTAAACTAACATAGCATTCTAATTTATCGAGTCTTCTACTTACTTTCATTGATAAATCTATGACTTCATATACCACTTTAGCATCGTATTTAACATCCTCATAATTTTTAAATTTATCAATCTCCGATTTAACAAAATTATAGTCATCCTTATATTCGTTAATATCCTTATATATCTTTGTTAAATCCCACTTATACTTATCCTGTGCCTTATCTCTCTCCATATTTGCCTCCATATAATATTATATCAAAATAAATAATTAATGAATAGAAAAAAATGTCAAAATTAACTGACATTTTTTAAACATTAAATCTAAAGTAACAAATATCGCCATCTTGCATTAAATAATCTTTTCCTTCAAGTCTCATCTTACCATTTTCTTTTACTTCTTTTTCACTACCATATTTAACTAGATCTTCATATGACATAACTTCTGCCTTAATAAAACCTCTCTCAAAATCCGTATGGATAATACCTGCACATTGTGGTGCTTTCATTCCTTTTTTAAATGTCCATGCCCTAACTTCATCACTTCCAGCAGTAAAGAATGTAGCTAATCCTAACAATGAATATGTTTTTTTAATCAACTGATCAAGTCCACTCTCCGGTATGCCAAGATCCGCTAAAAATGCAGCCTTATCATCATCATTTAATTCTGCTAATTCACTTTCTATCTTAGCACATATCATAACTACTTCACTATGATCTGTTTTAGCATATTCACATACCTTTTGGTAGTATTCATTACCACCGTTTATAATATCATCTTCGCTGACATTAGCAACGTATATAATTGGTTTAGCAGTAATTAAATTAAATGATTTAATAACCTCTAACTCATCATCATTAAGATCAATTTTTCTAACTGGAATATTCTTTTCTAGTTCTGCTTTAATTTTCCTAAGTGTATTTATTTCTAATAATTCTTGTTTATCCTTAGTCATATCAGCTTTCTTTCCAATACGATTAATTCTATTATCAATTATCTCCAAATCTGACATTACAAGTTCGACATTTATTACTTCAATATCCCTAATTGGATCTACTGTTCCATCGACATGAATAATATTTTTATCATCAAAACATCTTACTACTTCACAAACAGCATCCACTTCTCTAATATGTGATAAAAATTTATTACCTAGTCCTTCACCATTACTTGCTCCCTTAACAAGACCAGCAATATCCGTAAATTCATACGTCGTTGGAATAGTTCTTTCTGGAATATACATTTCTTCTAAAACCGTTACTCTCTTATCTGGAACAGTAACTATTCCGACATTTGGATCTATCGTTGCAAATGGATAATTAGCTGCTAAAATATTTTTCTTTGTAATTGCATTAAATAATGTTGATTTTCCTACATTAGGTAGTCCTACAATTCCTGCTGTTAAACTCATAATATCATTCCCTTCTCCCAAGTATTATAACAAAAAAAGATGCATTTGTATACATCTTTTAAAGCATTACTCCTGTATGGAACCCAAGAGGTAATCCAATTACATAAAATGCTAGAATTATTAATAACCAAGCTATTGAAAAAGCAATCATATATGGAAGCATTAAACTCATTCCATCTGTTAAAGTTATAACATCTTTTTTTCTTGTATTATATATCTGTAAGAATCCAAGTAATATTACAAAATAAGTAAATAGTGGTGTAATACCTTTTACTGAACTATCTGCCGCTCTAAATACAGCTTGTGCAAATTCTGGAGTAAATGAACTTTGCATAAACATTGGAACGATTATTGGTGATAATATTGCCCACTTCGTCGCCATTGATGGTACAAAGAATGAACATACACCAATAATAATAAAACTAAATATAATTAAAACTATTCCATTCAATTGAATATTGCTAAGAAGTTCTGATAAAGAAACAACTATAAATACTCCAATATTAGTTTCCTTAAATATAAGTACAAATTGTGCTGCAAAGAATATTAATATTAATAATGAAGCAAAGCCTCTTAAATAATAGCTCATCGAATCTACCAATTCTTTGGTAGTTCTAATAGATTTTACTCTCATGCCATATACTAAACCAGTAATACCAAGTAATCCAGAAAAGATTAACACAGAGCCTTGTTTAAAGAATGAACCATCCCCAAATAATTGTGCCACATAAGTATGCTCTTTTAAATTTAAGAAAAGTCCTGAAAAAGGAAGTCCTGGAATAATACAATATAAAAGTATTACTGCTATCACTGAAGCAAATAGTATTGCTAACCAAACACCTTTAATTTCCTTTTTAGTAAGTTCGCTAGCAAGAGCTTCAGCTTCTTCTTCATTTTCATTGACATATTTACCAAACTTAGGAACAACATACTTTTCCGTTATAATCATTCCAAGATAAGCAATAATAAATGTCGCAAAAATCATAAATATCAAATTACCAGATAAACTAACTTGATAGTTTCTATCTAATATCATCGTAGCAGTCTGCGTATAATTAGTAAGAATATTATCGGCTCCATTTACTAAAATATTAGCTCCATATCCAAAAGAAATACCCGCAAATGCTGCACATACACCAACTGCTGGATGCCTTCCTAAATTCATAAATAATATCGCTGCAATTGGTATCAAAATAACATATCCCGCTTCATAAAACATTGCTGAAATAATACCAAGTAAAACTACTAAGAATGTGAAAAATTTTCTTGATCTATCTTTCGTAACCATTTTAAAAAATGAATTTAAAAATCCTGATTTATATGCTACTCCTACTCCCATAAGTCCAAGTATAAATGTCCCTAAAGGTGCAAAATTAATAAAATTAGAAAGCATATTACTAACAAGATATTGAAGTCCAGTTCTATTAAACAAATTATTAATTGTTACTATCTGTGCCTCAAGTTCCCCAGTTACAGCATTAACAGTATAATATGTTGTCTCTAAATTTAAAATACTACCAACACTACTTATAATCATTATAATGATTGTTAAAACGAATAAAAGCACCGCTGGATGCCATCTAATATCCATTTTTTTCATTACTGACACACCTTCTTTATCTTTTTATTAAATTCAACTCTTGGCATCATTACTACTCTGCCACAATTTAAACATTTTATCTTTATATCAGCACCCACCCTAACTATTTCAAAATAGTTAGTTTTACAAGGATGTTCTTTTTTCATTATTACCTTATCACCAAGTTTATATTCCATAAGCTCCTCCAATATTCAATATAATTATAACAAACAATTCTGACTATTGCAATTAAAAAAGACTACTCTCTAGTGAGATAGTCTTCTCCCTTAAAAGGTTCATATTTAAGCAAATTATTATAATCCTGTTGCCTTACCACTTCATATAAAGCCATTGCTACAGAATTAGCTACATTAAAGCATCTTATATTATCTGAACAAGGTATCCTAGTACAATTATCTAGATTATTCTTAAGTATTTCTTTAGGAATACCAGTACTTTCTTTTCCAAATATTAAATAAATATTTTCATCCTTATTACTTAAATCAAACTCTGATGGTGCTTTCTTACCATATCTTGTAAAAAAGTAATATTTGCCTGGATTCTTACTACAAAAATCATCATAATCATCATATAAAGTATAATCAACTTTATCGATATAATTAACTCCACTTCTCTTAATTACTCCCGTATTGAGAGCAAACCCTAATGGCCTAATCAAATGAAGTTTCGCATTAAACCCAGCACATGTTCTCATAATATTACCAGTATTCTCTGGTATTTCTGGCTCGTATAATACAACATTAACCATTTATTTCATCTTCTAGATTATCAAGAGCACTAGTCATAAACTTCTTTAATGCTTTGACATTATAATTATTTTCCTTAATACTATAAACATATTTTAAATTACCCATTGAATAAATCATTATTACTGGTACCTCTGTTATATCAGTTGAATTAGCATTATATTTATCTTTCATACTAGCTAATTTATTTTCATCCTTCAAATCTTCAGTTATATTCAAATATAACATTTCTACTCCTAAGTCATTATTTTTAAGTGTCTTCTCAAATTTCTTTTCAAATTTCCACACATCTTCATTATCAAGTACTGACACATATATAATTGCATCAGGATTCTCAACCAAATAATCCTCTAATTCATTATAATTAATAACTCTCATATATTTATCTAACATAGGTTCATTTAACTTACTCTTTTGATATGCCTTACTCCACATATAAAAAACATTTACAAGACATAGCGTAGCAAGTAATATTATAAACAAAACCACATAGTTTTTCTTAGGTACTTTTCTCATTTCTTCTTTTTTCATATTATCAATCCTCTCTAGTTCCATTTTAACAACTAATAACCATTTTGTAAATATATATAACTTTAATTTTATTAAGTTTTTTGATATAATATCATTAGATTTAACTTATAAAGAAAGGACTATTATGAAAAATATTTTTAATGAAACACTTGAATCCTTAGAAACTTATTTTCTAAATAATGGTGAAAAGAAATTTAAAGCTACCCAAATCTATGATTTTCTTTATAAAAAAAGAGTATATGATCTAGATAAAATGGTTAATATTAGTAATAACACTAAAGAAATGATTAAAAAAGATTATAATTTTGATATGATTAAAATTATCAAAAAACAAGAAGATAGTGATGTTAAAAAATATCTATTTGAACTTACTGATGGTAATCGTATCGAATCAGTTCTAATGTTTCATAACTATGGTATTAGTCTATGCGTTTCATCTCAAGTTGGATGTAACATGGGATGTGCTTTTTGCGAAAGTGGTAGACTTAAAAAAGTTAGAAATTTAGAGGCCTATGAAATGGTTGAACAATTACTTCTTATCGAAGAAGAATTAGGAAAAAGAATTACTCATGTCGTAGTTATGGGAATTGGTGAACCATTTGATAATTATGATAACCTTATGAACTTTATAAAAATACTAACATGTCCTAAAGGCATTGAATTAGGAAGTAGACACATAACTGTTTCTACCTGTGGATTAATCCCCGGTATCAACAAATTTATGAATGATTTTAATCAAGTAAATTTAGCTATTTCACTTCATGCTCCAAACGATAAAATAAGAAATAAAATAATGCCAATTAGTAAAGTATATAAACTAGATGATTTAATGAATACCGTTAAAACATATATCAAAAAGACTAATCGTCGTGTAACTTTTGAATATATTATGTTAGAAAACATTAACGATTCTTTAGAATGTGCTAAAGAATTGGCAAATCTTTTAAAAGGTATCAACTGTTATGTCAATTTAATACCTTACAATGAAACGGAGAATATTGAGTTCAAACGTACGAAAAAAGTGCAAATTTTGGCATTTTATGATATACTTAAGAAGAGTGGTATAGCCGTAACAATAAGAAAAGAATTTGGCGGTAATGTTGATGCCGCTTGTGGACAATTACGAGCAAAATCCTATTGAGGAGGGAAAGTATGCAAACATTTTACTTGACCGATGCCGGCAAAGTAAGATCTCATAACGAAGATAGCGTTACAATTATTAACAATAAAAATAATGAATTTGTCTTAGCTATCGCCGATGGTATGGGAGGACATAAAGCTGGCGAAGTTGCATCTTCCATAGCCATCGAACATGTCAAAGATAGTTTTTATAAATTAGATACCATGGGTACTAAAGATGATGCTATCGAATGGTTAAGAAAGATTGTCAAAGAAATAAATGATAAAATATTTAAATATGCTAAAAATAATCCTGAAAGTAAAGGACTTGGTACAACGTTAGTCATAGCAATAAAAACTAATGATTACATCTTATATGGAAATATCGGAGATTCAAGAGGCTATGTTATAAAAAACAATACCTTGTATCAAGTAACGAAAGATCACACCTATGTAGGAATGTTAATTACTAATGGAAGATTAACTGCTGAATCAGCAAAAAATCATCCTGGTAAAAATCTTTTAACAAGAGCCTTGGGAGCAAACGATCCAATTGAAATAGACATTTTTGATGTCGATACTTCAGTTAAAGGATTATTCTTATGCAGTGACGGTTTAACAAGTATGTTAACCGATGAACAAATAGAAAAAATTATTAATAGCAATTTGCGTGTCGAAGATGTTGTAACTAAACTAATTAAAAAGGCTAATTCGAGAGGCGGTAGTGACAACATATCCGTAGCTTACTTACAAAAAGAAAGTGGTGAATTATAATGTTATCAAAGGGGCAAAAAATTAACGATCGATATGAAATCGTTAAAAGCATTGGCGAAGGTGGTATGGCAAACGTTTATCTTGCCAAAGATACCATTTTAAATAGAAATGTCGCTGTTAAAGTATTACGTGGCGATTTATCCGGAGACGATAAATTCATTCGTCGTTTTCAGCGTGAAGCATTAGCAGTTTCCAATCTTTCTCATCCAAATATTGTCGAAGTATACGATGTTGGCGAAGAAGATGGAGAACATTATATCGTCATGGAATATATTGATGGTAAAACATTAAAACAATTACTAAAAAAACGTGAAACACTTACACTAACTGAAGTAATTGATATAATGACTCAATTAACTGATGGTATTGCTCATGCTCACGAATCATATATTATCCATCGTGATATTAAACCACAAAATATTATGATCGAAGATGATGGTCGTGTTAAAATAACTGATTTTGGTATTGCTATGGCCTTAAATGCTACGCAGCTTACCCAAACAAATTCTGTTATGGGTAGTGTTCACTATCTTCCACCAGAACAAGCTAGTGGAAAGAGTGCTACCGTTAAAAGTGATATCTATTCACTAGGAATTATGATGTATGAATTGATAACTGGATCTGTTCCATTTAAAGGTGATAATGCTGTCGAAATTGCTTTAAAACATATGAAAGATAAGATTCCAAGCATTAGAAAACAAGATCCATCTATTCCACAATCCGTAGAAAACATTTTACTTAAAGCTACGGCTAAAAATCCAAGAAATAGATATGATAGTGCTAAAGAAATGCACGAAGATTTATTAGTTTGCCTTTCCGAAGAACACGCTAATGATAAAAAAGTAAGTTTTGTTTATCCAGAAAACGATTTCGATAGTGCTGAAGAAATAACGACAGCAGCACCTAAGAAAAAAGCACCAAAAGTAGTTGAAAAACCTAGAGAAGAAACTGAAGAAATAACTGAAGAATTAGTTAAAGAAATCAAACCGGAAGATCTTGAAGAAGATGAAGATTTTATGGAAGAACCTAAAAAGAAAAATACCCTATTAATAGTTCTTGCTTGTTTCTTCTTATTACTGTTAATTGCTGGAGGTATCTTCTGGTTGCTTATGACCGGTGATACAAAAGAAGCCAAAGTACCAGATATCGTAGGAAAAACAATTACTGAAGCTGAAGATATTTTAACTGAAGCTGGGTTCGTTTATGATATTAAAGAAAAAAATAGTGACACCGTGGAAGAAGGTACAGTTATTAAAACGTCACCAAAAGCTGGAAGCACTAGAAAAAAAGGTGATAAAATAATCATCTATGAATCTATTGGTGGTACTTATCATTACCTAGAAAATTATGTTGGTAGTGATTATAATGAAACAAAAGCAAAATTACAATTATATGGTATTAATGTTTTGATAGAAAAGAAAGATGTCGAAGATAAAGAAAAATATAAAGGAAAAGAAGATATAATTATTGCTCAAAGTCCTGAATTTGACGAAAAAGCTGAAAAAGTACTTATTGAAGAAGGAGATAATATTACCTTATATATTCCTAATATTGTTAATGAATATCCTGATATGGTTAACGAAGGATGGACTTTATCAGATGTCGTAGCATTTGCCGGAGAATATAAACTAAATCTTGTTGTTACAGATAGTGCTGGAAATACTATTCCAGGAAGCAAATATAGTAACTTTAATAAAAATACTATAATTGAACAATCAAGACCTGTTGGTGATGCTATTATCGAAGGAATTACATTAAAAATTAAATTAAATGCTACTTATGAAGAACCAAAACCAAGTAGCGAAGCCGAAACAACAGAATAGTACGGAAGTGATTTATGAAAGGAATTATTGTTAAAAACATTAGTAACGATTACACTGTTAAAGCTAATGGTAAACTATATGTATGTAAACCTAGGGGAAAATTTAGACTAGATAATTCCACTCCTCTAGTGGGAGATTATGTTACATTTGATGAAAAAAATAATTACATTTTAGATATTGAAAAAAGAAAGAATGAATTGATTAGACCAAATGTAGCTAATATTGATATAGCTGTTATTGTAACAAGTGTAAAACATCCTGATTTTGATTCATATCTTCTTGATAAAACATTAACAATAATTTCATATAACAATATTGTTCCTATCATATACTTTTCTAAATTAGATCTATTAGATAATAATGAGAGAAAAGAAATAGATAAATATATTGCCTACTATAAAAATATTGGTATACATTTAGCTACCAATAAAGATGAATTAATAAAACTATTAAGCAATAAAACTGTTGTATTTACTGGACAAAGTGGTGCTGGTAAATCTACATTATTAAATAAAATTGATCCTACCTTAGAACTTAAAACAGATGAAATATCGATGGCTCTAGGTAGAGGAAAACATACGACGAGACACACTGAACTCTATAGTATAGATGATATGTTTATCGTTGACACTCCAGGGTTCTCTAAAATAGACTTCCATAATATGACCGAAAGAGATATTAGAGATAATATGCCTGAAATGTTTGATAACCTAGAATATTGTAAATACAGTGACTGTATGCATGTATCTGAAGATGGTTGTCATGTTATAGAATTAGTAAAAGAGAATAAAATATTAGAAAGCAGGTATAAGAATTACCGTTCTTTCATAAACAGGTGATACTATGGTTAAAATATCTACTTCTATTCTATCTGCCAAAGATCGAATAGAATGTATTAAAAAGTTAAATACTACTACAACTGATTATATTCATATTGATGTTATGGACGGCTCTTTTGTTCCGAACTATCAACTACCAATAGATGAAGTAAATAAACTTAGCACATATGCTGGGAAGCCATTTGATATTCATCTAATGGTTGATAATCCAGAAGAATATATTAATAGTCTTAAGTGTGATAATATCAGTAATATTACTATCCATGTTGAAATAGAAAAAGATATTAGATCTATTCTTAATTTAATTAAATCAAAAGGATATAAAGTAGGCTTATCCATAAAACCAAAAACTAATCCAACCAAACTAATCAAATATCTTGATATTATCGATATGGTATTAGTAATGAGTGTTGAACCTGGTTTTGGTGGACAAAGTTTTATTCCTAGTACTGAAAGAAGAATAGATTACATTAGAACTTTAAAAAAAGATCTCATCATTGAAGTAGATGGCGGTATTAATAATACGACAATTAAAAAGATAAAAAATAAAATAGATATTGCCGTATCAGGTAGTTATATAACTAATAGTGATGATTATCAAAAAGCAATTAATGACTTAAAAAATTAGTTGCTTTTTTTATGTTTTAATTTGTTATTATTTCACCATACTATTCATAGGATACACTAGAAAGGTGATAATATGATTAGTAATTTCAGCGAAGAAGCAAGTGAAATCTTAGCAAATGCCAAATTAGAAATGTTAGAATTAAAACATCCATATGTTGGGACAGAACACTTAGTATTAGCTATATTACATAGTGATAATGAAATAAAAATTAAATTAGCCAAATATGGTTTAACCTATCAAAAATTTAAGAATGAAATACTAAATACTATTGGAAAAGGAAGTAAAAAAAGTGAATTTTTTCTTCATACGCCACTCCTAAAAAAAGTAATTGAAAGTGCCATTATGGATAGCAAAGAAAATAATGATAGTACAGTTACCACAAACCATCTTTTTGCAGCCCTTTTAGATGTTGGCGAAGGAATTGCCATTAGAATTATGTTAAGTATGAATCTAGACATTGATGATATGTATGACGAATTTAGTGCTAAAATATATGAAAGAAAAAATCAAAATAAGAAATTACTTCTCTATGACTTAGGAATAAACATCAGTGAAAAGGCCAAATTAAATGAAATAGACCCTGTAATTGGAAGAGATAATGAAATACACTTAATCGAAGAAATACTCTGCCGTAGAACCAAAAATAACCCCCTTTTAATTGGTGAACCAGGTGTTGGTAAAACAGCTATTGTCGAATACTTAGCTAATCTCATTGAAAAAGATGAAGTACCTAGAAAACTAAGTAATAAAAAGATTATTTCCTTAGATATGGCCTCTGCTGTGGCCGGAACAAAATATCGTGGTGAATTTGAAGAAAGAATTAAAAAGATTTTAAAAGAACTCGAAGATAATGAAGATATCATTCTTTTTATTGATGAAATACATACCCTTATTGGTGCTGGTGGAGCAGAAGGAGCAATTGATGCTTCCAATATTTTAAAACCCGCGCTTGCTAGAGGTAAAATTAGATGCATCGGAGCAACTACCAAAGAAGAATATAATAAACATTTTTCTAAAGATAAAGCTCTAGAAAGAAGATTTCAAGTTGTAAATATCGATGAACCAACCATAAATGAAACATTAGATATTCTCTACAAACTAAAACCAATTTATGAAAAATATCATAATGTCAAAATTACCAATGATATTATCGATAGTCTAGTTACTCTTTCAGAAAAATATTTATATGATAGATTTAGACCCGATAAACAGATTGACATTCTAGATGAAGTATGTAGTAAAGTAAGTATAAAAGATATTACAAATAAAAGTAAAAATAAAGAGAATTTATTAGATATAAGAAACAAAAAAGAATTATATATTAAAGAAAATAATATTAGAAAAGCATATGAATATAAGATTAAAGAAACAAAATATTCTGATATGATAAACAAAAATAAAGAAACAATATCCGTAACTATAAATGACATTGCCGAAGTAATAAATGCTAAAACTAAGATCCCAATATATGAAATATTAAAAGATAACAAAAGAATTATTTTAGACATTAAAAGTACTCTTGAAAATACGATTATTGGTCAAGATAATGCCATTAGTAAATTAATAAATATTACCAAAAGAATAAAGTTTGGATATAAAGATAATAAATGTATATCTCTCCTCTTTACTGGACCTAGTGGTGTTGGTAAAACTAAGTTAGCTATTACTTATGGTAATTTAATATCTAAAAAAGTAATCAAATTAGATATGTCCGAATATAGCGACACTACCTCTATTAACAAGTTTATGGGGTCAAATCCCGGTTATATTGGTTATGACGATAATAAATATGCTCTAAGTATTATCAAAGATAATCCTAATGCAGTTATTATCCTCGATGAAATAGATAAAGCACACCCCAGTATTTTAAACCTTTTGTATCAAATACTTGAAGATGGTAAAATTACTGATTCTAAAAATAATATCATTAACTTTAACAATAATATTATTATAATGACATCAAATTCTTGTTCAAATACAAGAAGTATTGGGTTCAATGCTAAAAATAACAATCCAAGTGAAGATTTTAATATATCACTATTAGGAAGAATAGATAATATTATTCTATTTAACAGATTAAATGAAGATAATATAAAAATAATTTTAAATAAAGAAATAGATAAATTAAAAGAAAAATACCATAATACTAAAATAGATATTAGTAATACTGTTATCGATGAAATAATAAATGAGTCCAATTATCAAGAATATGGCGCTAGAAAAATAAATAAAATATTAACTGACAAAATAGAAAACATCATTATTGATAATATCATTGATAATAATTATGATATAAATATTGATTCCATTTTATCAAAGTAAGTGCTATAATACTTACTGGTGATGTATATGACGGAATCATATTACAAATTGTGTTTAGAAGAACTATCAAAGATTAAAGATCGTAAAAGAATACTACTACATAGTTGTTGTGCTCCATGTAGTTCACACGTTATCACTTTCTTAACTAAGTATTTTGATATAACTATCCTTTATTATAATCCTAATATTTCACCAATCGAAGAATATAATAAAAGAAAAGAAGAACAAATAAGATTAATCAAAGAAATAGATAAAGAAGGTAAAATAGATATTATCGATTGCGACTATGATAACGATATCTATGAAGAAAAGATCAAAGGATATGAAAAATGCCCTGAACGTGGAGCTAGATGTACAATTTGCTTTAATTTAAGATTAGAAAAAACCGCAAAATTAGCTAAAGAATTAAACTATGATTATTTTTGTTCTACCTTGACAGTAAGCCCCTATAAAAACTCTAAATTAATTAATGAAATAGGTAAAGAATTAGAAAATAAATATCACGTTAAATGGCTATATTCAGATTTTAAAAAAGATGATGGATATAAAAAATCAATAGCCCTATCTAAAAAATATAATTTATATAGACAAGACTATT
>JAEEGI010020436.1_pt1 | contig 13265 bp, 11 predicted proteins | sample 8958751 | NCBI WGS metagenome assembly JAEEGI01 (sample SAMN16246545, study PRJNA631951) | gut metagenome | biome: gut microbiome; feature: rumen; material: KS-attached | host: Bos | place: Iran: Karaj | collected 2018-10
TTCCCGATCGTCCAACGTCCAACAAAGCGTGGCTGGAGATTGATGAGACCAGCCTTGCAGCTGCCGTGAACGGAGAAGTATTTCTGGATACGTACGGCGCCTTTACAAAAATACGTAACAAACTTCTGGAGTATTATCCGCAGGACGTGTTCTTATTTAAGCTGGCAAGGGAGAGCGCTGTATGCGCGCAGACCGGACAGTATAACTATATCCGTGCTGTGAAAAGAAAAGACTTTGTTACAGCCAGCATGATCCGCGCGGCGTTTATTGACCATTTTACCCGCGCCGTCTTCCTTTTAAACCGGACCTACCGGCCGTATTACAAATGGGCCTATCAGGCGCTGTCCGCCCTTCCGATCCTGGGCAGAGAAATGTATGACAGAATAAGCGCTTTATTGAATTGCCCGTGGGATGGCGCGGAAGAGGACATAGAGGAAATGTGTCAAAAACTGATCGAAGAAATGCGCAGGCAGCAGCTGACGGAAAAAACCAGTGATTTTCTAATGGACCATCTGCCGGATCTGTTATCAAACATAGAGGATGGGTCACTATTGGAAAATGGTATTTCACTAGTTATTTGAAAAAAGAGAGAAAAATATGAAAAACGAATTAATCAATCAGATCATTGCTATGGAATGGGAGATGTTCCAGAAAACACAGAATGTCGGAGGACGTGCCTGGTGTCAGGATGACAAAGTACAGTTTGACGCAAACCGCAGGGCACAGTTTGAAATCTGGGATGAAAAAACACTGCAGTCCTATTTGCACGATCTCCAGGAGGCAGAAAGTACAGGACAGAATCCGGTCACATTGAAATATGCTTATATGATGGAAACAACTTCTCCGGAAGAGTATGCGTTATTAAAAGACAGACTCCCGGAGATCAGCGAAGAGAAGCGTTTGCTTATTGACCGTATGGCAGAAATGACCGCATCCTGGTGCGAAGAGTTTGCAGCTCAATATCCGAACCTGGGCCGCCGCGGGCGTCCTGCGCGTCCACTCCCTGGAGCGCCAGGAATCACTTCCGCGCAAACGTACTGTGCAGGTGAATTATCTACTTACAGTCTGGAAACGCTGAAAAATCTTTATGAGATATACGGGCAGTATGCAAAGGAAAACAAGAATTTGTTTGAGAAGTCTGTGGAGAACGAAATAAGTTTCCTTTTGCATAAGAGTCTGAAAGAAATTGAATCCGAAATGAGCGTGTGATATGATAAAAAAGCAAGAATTTTCATTAGTTGTTCTTAACTAATATAGAAGGAGGGTAATTTATGGGAACATGGAATGAATTCCTACAAAAAGAGGGGACACCCCCGGAGTGGCCGTATCCGGTCAAATTCGGTGAGGAAACCGAATATGATGTGGATGTTGTTGTCTTAGGCGGCGGCATTGCCGGATGCTGGGCAGCAATCACCGCAGCACGGAACGGCGCAAAAGTTGCTATTATGGATAAGGGTGATATCCGCCGAAGCGGTTCTGGCGGACCGGGCTGCGACCATTGGTGCAATGTTCCGGCAAATCCGCACAGCCGTGTAAATCCGGATGAATGGGCAAACGATGAGATGAACACCCTTGGTGATTTCTCCAACGGTATCGGTATCGAGATCCAGTGCCGCGAGGACTTTGACACACTGCTTGAGATGGAGCAGATGGGCGGCAAGATCCGTGACACAGATGACGATTTCCTTGGTGTTGAGGGACGTTATGATGACACTAAGTTTATGTTCTCCCCACGTTACAGCGTTGATGGACGCCTTGCACCTGCAGAAGGCTGGGGCGTACCAGGCTATAACCCACCGGATCAGCGTAAAAACACCGTTATCCGTGTTTGGGGAACAACGTTCAAACCGGCACTGAAAAAAGAATGCCAGAAACTTGGCGTTATTATCCTTGACCGTACGATGGCTACCAGCGTTCTGAATGAGGGCGGCAAACAGGGTGGCCGCGTTGTTGGTGCTACAGGTATCAATGTCCGTACCGGCGAGTTCGTTATCGTTAAAGCTCCTACAGTTATCATTTCCGCTGCAGGCTTAGGATTCCTTTATACTCTGGATACTGAGCACGGCGGCATTTCTACAATGCATTCCCGTAATGAGTGTGGTGACGCTACTGTTATGGCTTGGAAAGCCGGCGCAAAGATCACGATGATGGAAGGTTCTTCACCGAGCCGTTTCTCCGGTGGTCTGAAACATAAATGGTACACCGGCGGCGCAGATGCAAGCTATGAAAACATCCCACTCGTTGATGCAGATAACAATGTCCTTCCAGCACCGAAACAGAGCTGGGAAGACGGCGGCGTTATGTTCTCCCCTAACGCAAAGGTTATCGCTGATCTTCGTGAAGGCATTAAGACAGGCAAATATAAACTGCCATTCTTCGCTGACTTTGCCGGAACAAAACCGGAAGAAGCTCATGCAACCTGGGATCTGATGCTGACAGAAGAATCCACCACAAAAGTCATGGTAGATACCATGGAGCAGGATGGTTTCGATAAACACAAAGACCAGATCCTTAACTACACATTCATCGAGATGCAGCCAAGCCAGCAGTACCGCGATGCCGGAAGCGGCGGTGGTATCATGACCGACTGGGATCTGATGAGCAACGTTGAAGGTCTCTATGCTGCAGGCGGCAGTATGTTCTCACCTCAGGACCACAGCTACTGCGCAGCAACCGGACGTTATGCAGGCCGTAAAGCTGCTGCTTTCGCTAAGAAGACGACTCCTGGCGAGATCTGCCGTGCGCAGGTTGATGCAGAGAAGGCACGCTGCCTGGCTCCGACCAAAAACGAAACCGGTATTGACTGGAAAGAAATGAACTTTGGTATTAACCGTGTTATGCAGTATTTCGCAAGTGAGTTCAAGAATGAGACATTGCTGAACATGGGATTAGAAGAGATCGATCGTATCGAGAAGAATGCAGTTCCACAGCTTAGCGCAACTGACCCGCACAAACTGATGCGTACACTGGAAGACCTCTTCATCCTGGATTCTGCAAAGATCGTTATGAACGCTATGAAAGAGCGTCGTCTCACTTCTCCGAAACTGCGTATTGAACGTACTGACTATCCGAATAATGATCCGGAAGAAGAGAAACACTATCTTGCACAGTATCTGAAAGATGGAGAACTCCACTTTGAGCGTATCCCGACCCGTTACTGGGGTGATCTGAAAGAAGGATATGAAGCTCATAACCAGGATTACACCGGAGTTTATGATTATGGAAAGGAGGAGTAAACGATGAGCAATAAGGTTTATGCAATGCCAAATATCGCTACACCGAGCACACCGGTTAAGATCGATCCGGAAAAATGTATCGGCTGCAACACCTGCGTCAATACTTGTCAGATCGACGTATTTATGCCGAACCCGGAAAAGGGTAAACCGCCTATCATCCTCCATCCGGATGAGTGCTGGTATTGTGGATGCTGCCATCTGGACTGCCCGACACCTGGTGCTCTGCAGTTCAACTGGCCTCTGCCTCTGAAACCGAGATGGAGAAACAAAGAGACAGGAAAGATCAGCCAGACAAGATAACACATATCAGATATAGCGATCATATTCAGACCCCGCGTTGTAAAACTGCAGCGCGGGGTTTTGGTATGTTATAATAACACCGTCAAATTTTAAACTTCATTTAATGTTCAGACGATATCATCGGGTTGAATAAAATGAAAGAGGACTGAGAATATGCGTATTTTACTGGCAGAAGATGAAAAGGCTCTGGCAAGAGCCGTCGCTAAAATTTTTGAAAAGAATAATTACTCGGTGGATGTTGTCTACAATGGAGAAGACGCACTGGATTATATCGAAGCCGGCAATTATGATGCCGCGGTTTTGGATATCATGATGCCTAAGATGGATGGGATCACAGTGCTCAAGAAAGTAAGAGAAGCCGGCAATCAGATTCCGATCCTGATGCTTACGGCCAAAGCAGAGATAGATGATAAGGTCCTCGGACTGGACAGCGGGGCAAATGATTATCTTGCTAAGCCTTTTGATTCCAGAGAACTCCTGGCGCGCGTCCGCAGCATCACCAGAACCAGAGCAGAGGTGGACTCCAAGCTGACGATGGGGAATATCACGCTGGATAGGGCATCCTATGAGCTTTCTTCTCCGACGGGCAAATTCAAACTTGCAAATAAAGAGTATCAGATGATGGAACTCTTTTTATCCAATCCGCACCATCTTATTTCCGCAGACAGATTTATGGAAAAGATCTGGGGCTATGACAGTGACGCAGAAATCAATGTGGTGTGGGTATACATTTCTTATCTGCGCAAGAAACTGACAGCTTTAAAGGCAAATGTCCAGATCAAAGCATCAAGGAATGCAGGCTACTCTCTGGAGGATGCAAATGATTAAAAAACTGAAAAAGAAATTCATCATTCTTGCTACAGTATCCATGCTTGTGCTCATGACGGTTCTCATACTGGTGATGAACCTGGTCAACTACAGAACGGTCGTGGTGGAAAGTGATAAGGTGCTCAATATTCTGAAAGAGACCTCTGAGCGAATGGATGGCGGATTCCCTCCTGACGGACCAAGAAAAGACGGGGAAGAAAGAGACTGGGACGAAAAAGACTGGGACGAGAGAGATTGGGACGACGACATGAGAGGACAGGGAGGCATGTTCGGCTTATCTCCTGAAGCCCAGTACGAAGCACGCTTTTTTGAGGCGGAGATTTCTGCTGACGGGCAAGTCGTTCGTCTGGATACATCACGGATCATAGCGGTAGACAGCGACGATGCAGAAGAATACATTCAAAAGGCGCTTGGCAGCAGCAAAGAAAAAGGATTTATCGGAGATTTTCGGTTTGTCAAAATGGACAGTGAAGATGATGAAGGAATGAAGATCATCTTCCTGGACTGCGGGAGAAGGCTGGCAGCATTTCACAGATTCATGCTGATCAGTATTCTGATCGGAGTTGCAGGATGTATCATCGTCTTCCTGGTATTCTTATTTGCAGCAGGGCGTATTATCCGTCCGATTGCAGAAAGCTATGAGAAACAGAAACGTTTTATTACCGATGCCGGACATGAGATCAAGACTCCGTTGACGATCATTGCCGCCAATGTGGATCTTTTAAAAGAAGATATCGGTGAAAATGAAAGCCTTGATGACATTGCTGACCAGACCGAGCGGTTGTCAGAACTGACAAAGGATCTGGTTTTCCTTTCCAAAATGGAAGAGCCGGATAGACAGCTGGTGAAAGTAGATTTCCCTGTTTCGGATCTTGTCTCGGAAACCGCTGCTTCCTTCGCAGCTGTGGCACAGGCACAGAAAAAAGAATATCAGATCAATGTGCAGCCTTCACTTACCATGAATGGTGCTCCAGACGAGATAAGAAGACTTACTTCCATATTGATAGAGAATGCGATGAAGTATTCTCCGGAAGGTGGAAATGTAAAAGTGGATCTGGAGATGCAAAAGAAAAACATTGTGCTCTCAGTGTTTAATACAACAATGGAACCAATGGCACAGCAGGATCTGTCGCGTCTGTTTGAACGGTTTTATCGGACCGACGCATCCAGGAACTCTGAAACAGGCGGGCACGGGATCGGACTTTCCATTGCTAAGGCAATTACAGAAAATCACGGAGGTAAAATAACAGCATCCACTTCTGGCGGATCAGACTTCTGTATAACAGCCGTTCTTCCACAATAAAACAAAACTTTTTTTGTACACTAAAAGCAGCAGCTTCACAGCAGCTGCTTTTTTAAATCTTTTTTTATTGTTTAAGGTTCGTTTAAGAAAAGTCCTTTATACTCCTGACATGATCAAAACAAAAGACAGCGAAAATATTCGCGCAAGAAACACTAGAAAAGGAGACATCATTATGAAAAAGAAAGGACTTCCAATCGCAGCAGCAGTTTTGCTGACATTATCATTGGCTGCCTGCGGTGCAGCAAATACAAATAATACGGATACTCAGGTAGAAACAGTTGAAGCAGTTGTGACATCTTCCAGCGAGTATTCGGAATCCAGGACAAATGCCAATGTAACCTCTGGTGGAGCAATTGATGCGACAGACTTATTCACAGAGCGTGATATGGTGCAAAACGCAGACCTTAGTGGGGCAGCACAAATTTCAGTCGAAGACGGTAAAGACATTACGATTACAGAAGCAGGTGTATATGTGATCTCTGGTTCTTCATCGGAGACAACCATTATTGTAGAAGCGGATGATGAAGCAAAGGTTCAGCTTGTACTGGATGGCGTAACGATCTCCAACACAGACTTTCCGTGTATTTATGTTAAGAATGCAGACAAAGTATTTGTTACAACAGCCGAAGGAACCACAAACAGTTTATCAGTAACCGGAACGTTTACTACTGACGGAACCACTAACACAGATGCCGTCATTTTTTCCAAGGATGATCTGGTGCTGAACGGCCTTGGAACACTGAAAGTCGTTTCCAGCGACAATGGTATTTCCTGCAAGGATGACTTAAAAGTGACCGGCGGTACGATTCAGATCGAATGTGCAGATGCGGCATTAGAGGCAAACGATTCCATAGCAATCGCAGACGGCGTGATCAGCATTGAATCAGATAGTGATGGTCTGCACGCGGAAAACGATGACGATGATTCCGTTGGATATATTTACATCTGCGGAGGAACGATCACGATCTATGCTGGAGACGACGGTATTCATGCCACAACAATCTGTCAGATCGATGGCGGAAAACTGACGGTTAATGCAGCAGAAGCTGTTGAGGGAACGTGGGTCCAGATCAATGGCGGCAGCCTTGATTTAACAGCAACTGACGATGGCATAAACGCTAGTCATAAATCAACTGCCTACACGGTTTGCTTAGAAATCAATGGCGGAGAGGTCTCAGTTGATATGGGACAGGGAGATACAGACGCACTCGATTCAAACGGGAATCTTTATATTAACGGGGGAACGGTCTCTATCAATGCACAGTCGGCATTCGATTACGACGGCATCGGAGAATACAATGGCGGAACAATATATGTAAATGGTACACAGGTTGACACTCTTACCAATCAGATGATGGGCGGCCCAATGGGATTTGGTCAAGGCGGTGGCCCTATGGGAGGCGGCCCAATGGGCGGCGGCCAGGGAAGACCATAAATAACGGAGGTCGATAGAAATGAAAACATGTTGTGTAGAAAACCCAATCACTGTAATGAAGCGCCGCGAGATGAAATATCTCCTGAACGCAGAACAGACAGCATACATTAGAAGACGTCTGAAAGACCATATGGAAGTAGATGAGTTCGGCAAAACCTCGATCCAGTCATTATATTTTGACACTCCGGATTACCGCCTGATCCGATACAGTCTGGAACAGCCTGCATTCAAAGAAAAGATCAGATTACGTTCCTATGGACTGGCAATACAGGATTCCCCGGTCTTCCTGGAACTGAAGCGTAAGGCAGATCATGTGGTGTACAAAAGACGTATCCAAGGCACAGTTGGTGCGGCAGAGCAGTTCTTTGAAGGCAGAGAAAACGCCTTTCCGGAAGGACAGATCAGCAAAGAAATAGCTGCTTTCCGGGATTATTATCAGAATCTGCAGCCGGCCTGTCTGATCATTTATGACAGAGTTGCGTATTATGAGCCGGGAGGAAATCTGCGCCTGACAATTGACGAGAATCCGCGCTATCGCATGCATGATCTGGATCTGACATCGTCCTTAAGCGGGGAGTTGCTTCTTCCAAAAGGATGGACCATTCTGGAAATAAAAATACAGGATGCGATGCCGATCTGGCTGGCGGATATTCTGGATAAAGGAAAAATATATAAGACCAGCTTTTCAAAATACGGTGAGGCATATAAAAGAGAGATTACAAAGTTCTATCAGATAAAGGAGGCATTGAAATGTTCAGTTCAATATATTCAGCAGCAATAACACCTGTCCAGTTCTTCATTATGGCTGGAGCAGCTATCATAACAGGACTTATTTACGCGTGGCTAATGAGTTTTCGGATCAAGTCCACCAAACGCTTTTTTGTAGTAGTGGCAGTGCTTCCGTTTATCGTTGGAGCAGTTATCACTTTTGTAAACGGCAGTATCGGAGCCGGCGTTGCAGTGGGCGGAGCGTTTGGGCTGATCCGTTTCAGGAGTGCACCGGGAAGTGCCGATGAGATTGCAGCAATCCTGTTTTCCATGGGATCCGGCATTGCTTTCGGAATGGGCTATGTAGGATATGGCGTGATCATTCTTCTGGGTCTTGCACTGCTTTATTTACTTGTCGCATCTCTTGGGATATTTGAACACAGAAAGCTGGTGACAGATCAGATGCTTCGGATCACTATTCCGGAATCACTGGAATATAACGGAACATTTGACGAGATCTTTGGACGCTACCTTTACAAAGCTGAATCCATTGGTGTTAAGACAACAGGCATGGGCTCCATGTTCAGACTGTCCTATAAAATACAAATGAAAGATCCGCAGGATGAGAAGGCATTTATTGATGAGCTGCGTACAAAGAACGGGAATCTGGAGATTGCAATTCTTCCTTTCTCGGAGGGAGACAAACAGCTTTGATCAGGTTGCAGACGAGAACGGGTCGGTGATACAATTATCACATTATAAAAAAAGGAAGTTCGAAAAATGGAAATACTTGATCTATATACAGCGGACCGGGAAAAAACCGGAAAGACAATGGTGCGTGGAGAGGAAACTCCTGCAGGCTGCTACAGACTGGTTGTTCATGTCTGTATATTTAATGACAAAGGGCAGCTGCTGATCCAGCAGCGTCAGCCGTTTAAAGAGGGCTGGCCGAATAAATGGGATATCAGCGTGGGAGGAAGTGCCGTGGCGGGTGATACCAGCCGGATGGCGGCAGAACGTGAGACCCGCGAAGAACTTGGCCTGGAACTTGATTTTTCAAATGTGCGGCCTATCATTACCGTGCACTGGGAAAATGGATTTGATGACTATTACGTTTTAACGCAAAACGTAGACCTGGATTCTTTGCATCTTCAGCCGGAAGAAGTACAGGCTGTTCGTTGGGCAGAGATGGACGAGATCCTGCAGCTGATAGATGAGGACCAGTTTGTTCCATACACTAAAAGCCTGATCGAGCTTTTATTCCATTTTCGTGTGCGCCGCAGCTCTCATACCATTAATGAGACAATCAAAAGGTAAGAACGTATCGCAGGAGTCATATATTTAGAGAAGAAAGATGCTTAGATTTTCTGCATCTTTTTTCGATAGAGCGAAGGAGAAACACCGTATTGTTTCCGGAAAGCTTCTGTAAAGTTCCGGACGTTTTTATAACCCACCCGGTCACTGATTTCATAAAGGCGTAAGTCGGAAGAGAGGAGAAGTTCTGCTGCTTCTTCCAGCCGGATTCCGGTAAGATAAGATTTATAATTCATTCCGGTTTCATTTTTAAACATATGACTGAAATAGCCGGTACTGACACAGGCGATTGCTGCCAGATCCTTCACAGAAATATCTTCCATATAATTTTCACGAATATAAGATTTCACCTGCTCGGTCAGAGTTTTTCGTCCGGTCCTGCTTTTCTGATTGATTTCAGAAAGCAGGGACTGATAATATTCGTGAATCGCACTCTTAACTTCTTCAAATGTCTGCGCAGAGAGAACTGCTTCCTGCAGACGATCCTGCATAGAATAAAAATCCGAGTCCAGCAGATTATAGCGGTGAAGGCGGTAAGCCATTTCCCCGGTAAAATTCATCGCACGCATGATGACCGCCTGCCGGTTTCCGTAGTGGATCTTTTTGATCAGATCCAGGCAATCATCGATTTGACTCAAGGCATCCGGAGACTTGATCAGGATTGCCTTGAAAGCCTTTTCTGAATATATCTCATAATCTTCTAAAGAAAAATCCGCGCGTCGGTTTTTTTCACGATAATCAAAAATGGAGCCCTGCTCAAAGAAAGATAGATCACAAGCTTCCCGTGCGGTTTGCAGGGATTCGTTCAGATGAAGCTGATTCGCGGAAATCTGTCCGATCCCGCAGAGCAGACGGCAGTCAGTTTCTGTTTCGATTTTCTGTATTAGTGGAAGTAATTTATTGTCGATAAAACTTTCTCTTAAAGGAAGAGGAAATGTACATAAAAGCCGGATATTATCTGCATCCCGGTCATATTCCTGCCCAATCTTTTTTTGCCGGAAAGAAACTGCGATCGAATCAAACAGGGATAACTTTTTTGTAACGTAGGCGGTGTAATCGTTGCTCCCCAAAAAAACGGTATCCTTTGGATCAACTCGCAGGCATATTGCCACAGCAAAATTAAGGGAAAAATCAATCTGCTTTTTTCGTGTTTTTTTCTCAGCCATCAACAGTATTGTAGCATTGTAGGAAAGGACGCTTCAAGAGAAACTGCCGCACCGAAAAGCCAGATCGGTACGGCAGTTTCAAAAAGCTTTATTGTTGGTAGAATTATTTTACAGTAATTGTAATACTCATTTCTTTTGCACCGTCAAAAGGGGCAAGTACTTTTTCGTAGATAGCAAGTTCACCGCCCTCGGTGTTTTCTGTGATCTCGCCGCCTTCCGAAGCCAGTGAGGAGATCTCATATCCTTCGCAAGGAGTCAGAGTGAAGTAGAGTTTTCCATCTACATAGTTCTGGCGTTTGACAGTAACTGCCTCAGAGTCAAAGCTGCCATCTTCTTTGACTGCGATCAGGGTGTAAACTACATTTCCGTAAGTTTGTCCGGCATCCACCACGCCGTTGTCCGGGATTTCAATCTCGCTGGTATCGACAGAAACCGTTACATTTCCGTTGTTATAATTTCCACTTTCATACGCCTTGCCTTCCACACAAAATGCCTTGGTACAAATGGTAACCGGATGATCTGCGGCCAGATCTGTCAGGGCGTCAATCGTCAGGGAGTTCAGATAACCGTCGCTGGTAACGTTCCATTTGGAATTGGTTAAGGTGACATTGATTAGGTTGTTTTTCATTGGAGATGCAGTGTGTTTAAAACGTCCGATCATTTTAGCATCATCACGCATGCCCCCTTTGTCTGCTGCATAGTTACAGTGATCATATTCTTTTGATCCCATAAATGCATTCAGGACAGTTCCGTTTGGGACAAGAGCTCCTGCAAGATCCACATGAACAGCGGTTGTAGAGGAGATCATTCCGGTATAGGAAGCGTTCTCGAACACTACATTCAATGCCTGACGATAATTATAAATGCTGTTGTATATATTTCCTTTGTAGGTTCCGTTTTTAAATACAGCCGAAGAATCTGCAACCGAGCTTTTTGTAAGAACCGCTTCTTCCGGAGTGTCATTGATCGTATAGGTTGTGATCCCCGGATTACCTGCATCATCGGACTCGATGAGTTCTGCCAGGATGCCGTCAGCATCCCTTGTGGAGGTGCCACTGAAATTGATCTTGCAGTTGTCAACGATGATATTGCTGAAACCGGTGTTAGCTGCTCCTGATTTCATCTGAATCAGTGCATCAACTGTATCCAGCGTTGTATTTGTCAGTTCAAATGTTCCGCCGCCAGTCTGCTGGGTCATAAAAGCGGTATGACCGGAAAGCAGGTAGGAATCAATATAAGAGGATCCGGAACGACCCGAGCCCATAACCTGAATGTAATCCGGAGAATAGAATTCCACATGTTTGAACAGATTATGGATTCCGGAGTCTGCATAAGTCACATAGCCAGAACCGCCGACCGTGAATCCGTATTTCACACCATTCACTTCCTTTACCGCGGTATATTCTTTTCCTTCCTGTGCAGGTTCAAGGGTTCCGATTCCACCCAGAGTGTCCTCTGCTTCCAAAGCATATGTTCCGCAAATATCATAAGCCGTACCAGAATCCGTAGAGAGAGCTCCCCATCCGGTAGAGACGACGATACAGTTTTTAAATTTTCCTTGACCATCTGCCATTACATTCAGTGAACGAATCGTACCTTCCATGCCGAGTGCGAACGGAACCCTCTTCATCATGCCCGGCGTCAGATTTTGAAACTGCTCATATGTATCAGGAGTTTCTTTGGTATAGATGACTGTGTCTTTCACATTTGCAATGGAAGTATTGTCAACATAAAGAGCACAGCGGATCGCGCCTGTGTTTTCTATGTAAGAATCTTCGATGGATAATTTTGATTCATTGTCTGCCATGATGGTTGCGCCCCAGCCGGCCAGATCATCGCCTCCATCTCCGTATGCGTAGAAATTAGAATCCTTGATGGAATATTCGGATCCTCCGTCAATCAGGATTCCGTTGAAATGGGTTCCAAGAGCTTTCAATGTGATGCCGTCTGCCTTCTTTGCATCAAAGGAGCCTCCAACCAGAATGTCTTTCACAGAGGCGTCTTCAACGATAGCGCCATGGTCAACGAAAAGTCCCTGGCGGAAATAATAAGAGGCTTTTTCTTCTTCTTTTGCACCGATCCATGGAGCTGCGCTTGGACCGCCTTTCCGGTATATCGTAACCGGGACGATTTTATATTCGTTTTCTACTTCATAGGAAGCACCAGGGATCAGATCGCGCTGTGCATTATCCACGATCAGGACCAGGACTTGCCCTTCTTTCGCCGTGACTTCTTCTTTTACACCGTCAATGGCAATCTCGGCTGCTGTTACGGTGGAAGCAATGGCGGTTGTTGTGTAATCGTTAATGACCTTAGTACTGTGAATTTCTATTTTTTTCATATCGCTCCTCCGGAATAAAAGGGGTTTCTATTTGCTTCTGGGCAGATTATGACACAATGAAATATAGAGAGCCATGATAAAAAATGATAAAAACAGGATAAAAAATGATATTTTAGAATAAAAAGAAAAGGGCAGTATAAGCCCTGTTCCTTTAAGCGTCCTGATCGTTTTGATAATAATGGACCATATGATCTGCAAACTCCTGAATCAGGCGGTTTTCATTTCGCTTGTGCCAGACGCAGCAGATCCAGGTGGTTGTGTTTAGAGGTGTACGATAAATAGATTCGTCTATTTTATAGCCAAAGCGCATATCACAGACTGCGATTGCCGGAGTATAGTGCAGGGACATGACGACCGATCGGAAGTTAGGAAGCTCATACACCTTATTTGGCGTATAATTTTGTGAACTGCTCATGCGCGCAGAAATCTCTTTCCATTCCTCGTCTGTCCATACACCGTAGCTTGTTGTTAACTGTGGTCTGGCTGTGCAGACGGCATTCAGTTCCGGGTTTCCGATCACAAGCTTCTTTTTGTTCTTGATCTCACCGGAGATAAATAGATGCAGGTCTTCCTTTGCAAACGGAGCGATTCCATAATCGCCGCTGGATACGATCTGACTGTCAGGAATGATGGC
>JAEEGI010020438.1_pt1 | contig 13263 bp, 11 predicted proteins | sample 8958751 | NCBI WGS metagenome assembly JAEEGI01 (sample SAMN16246545, study PRJNA631951) | gut metagenome | biome: gut microbiome; feature: rumen; material: KS-attached | host: Bos | place: Iran: Karaj | collected 2018-10
CTGAGCAGGAATATGCCAGTGGCGAGGAAGATAACTGCGAAGGCCATGTCTATGTACTCAAGATATGAGAAGGTCACGCTGGTTATGAGACCGTCTGCGGTGTTTCCCGCGTCCATGAGACCCACTACGTCATTGGTAAAGTGGGCAATCATTGCGGGAAGTATTGACTTTGTGCGCAGAAAGACTGCGACATAAAGCATGCCTACACAGAACGCGAATATTGACTGGTATGCTGCCATTTGGAATGTTACACCGCCCACCATATTGGTCAGGTGGATTGCGCCGAAGAAGAGCGAAGTTATGAATGCCGCAAGCGGTATAGTGCTCTTTTTTGGTTTTTCGCGCATTATGTACGAAATGGGAACTGCACGGAAGGCAACCTCCTCAGAGATGCCTGCCATGAGCGAGAGTATCAGCACCTGGAAGGTGAAACCTCCGAAGATACGCTCCCCTGTCGCGAACTGCACTGCACTCACGATGATATTGATTATTTGCGGCAGCAGGAAAAGCACTGCCATCTTGGCAGTCCTGCCGCTCATCCTGATGATGCTCATTTTACGCTTTTTGGTGTACCGCCACAGGTAGAGGGCGGCAAGGACAGCTATCATCAGACCCAGTTCATAGTGAGGTATATAGAGTTTGAGGAACATGTCTGCCAGTCCGCCCAGAATCTGGGGCACCAGAAAAGCGACAAGCATTAAAATTACCATAATAAACATGGTAAAATTATAAATCAAAAAGGCTCCCGTTGTCGAGAGCCTTTTGGTTATTCCTTTTGCTTAGCCGTTAACCATCTTGGCGATTTCATCAGCGAAGTTTTCTTCCTTCTTCTCAAGGCCTTCACCCTTTACATAGCAGATGAAGTTCTTGATCTTGATGTCTGCGCCGAGCTTCTTGGCAACGTCAGCAACATAGCCGCCGACTGTGCCGTCGAAGAGGTCTGTACGTACGAAAGCCTGCTCAAGAAGGCAGATCTCTTTAAGCTGCTTCTTGAAACGTCCGTCAACAGCGCCGGAGAAGATCTTGTCATCAACAAACTCTGCCTTGTGGGCAACAGCAATCTGAGCAAGAGTTGCTTTTGCTTCCTCTGAGAGGAAGTTGAAGAGGAACTTGTTGTTCTTCTGCTCCTCGTATGCGGCGATGTCTGCATCGCTCCAGAGCTTCTTCTCGCAAGCCTCTGCGATAACCTTTGTAAGGATGGGCTTGGGAAGTGTGTCCGGTGTGTTGAGAGAACTCTCAACGATGATATTCTTCATCTTGTCGAGCTCGTCAGCTGAGATATCAGACTGAGCAAGGTACTCGGGAGACATGGCTGCAATCTGCATGGCCAGGTTCTTGCCCATTGCCTTGCACTCTTCTTTTGCAAATGTAGCGTCGTCAGTGTCGATCTCTACGAGAACGCCTCTTTCTCCGCCACCGTGGATGTATGAGCATGTGAGACCTTCGACTCTTGCGAAACGGCGGATCTTCATATTCTCACCGATTGAAAGGATGAGGTCCTGAAGGTTCTCCTGAACCGTTCTGTCTGTGCCGTTGAGGTTTACGCCGAGGAGATCCTCAACATCTGCGGGATTCTTGTCAGCGATTGTCTTGGCAACGTCGAGTACGAATGCCTGGAACTTTTCGTTCTTGCCTACGAAGTCTGTCTCGGAGTTTACTTCTACGAGTACACCGAGCTTCTTGGCCTCGTCTGTGTATGCGAGTACAGCACCTTCTGCTGCAGCTCTGCCGGCCTTCTTTGTGGCAGCGGCAAGTCCGCGCTCACGAAGATATTCAATGGCCTTGTCCATATCACCGTCAGCTTCCTGGAGGGCCTTCTTGCACTCCATCATGCCAACGCCTGTCTTCTCACGAAGAGCTTTAACGTCCTGAGCTGTGAATGCCATTATTCTTCCTCCTTAGCTTCTTCAGCCTTTTCTTCTGCTGCGGGTTCCTCTGTCTTCTTCGGAGCAGCCTTTCTTGTTCTCTTTACGGGCTTCTTCTCCTCTTCTGCGGGAGCCTCTTCCTCTGCGGGAGCGGCTTCTTCAGCTGCGGGAGCAGCAACAGCAGCGTCTGTGCCCTGACGGCCTTCGATAACGGCGTCAGCCATGGCACCTGCGATAAGGCGGACGGCACGGATAGCGTCGTCGTTACCCGGGATGACGTAGTCAACTTCGTCCGGGTCGCAGTTTGTATCAACTATAGCGATGATCGGAATACCGAGCTTGTGAGCTTCAGCAACGGCGATTCTCTCTTTGCGGGGGTCAACGATGAACATAGCAGCGGGCTGCTTTCTCATCTCTGTGATACCGCCCATGAACTTCTCGAGCTTTTCAATCTCAAGTTCGAGCTTGGCAACTTCCTTCTTCGGAAGAAGATCGAATGTGCCGTCCTCGCTCATTGTGCGAAGCTGTTCAAGTCTCTTGATTCTTCTCTGGATGGTCTTGAAGTTTGTGAGCATACCGCCGAGCCAACGTGCATTGACGAAAGGCATACCGCAGCGGATAGCTTCTTCCTTGATGGAATCGGCAGCCTGCTTCTTTGTGCCGACGAAAAGGACGTCTCCGCCTTCAGCTGAGATGTCACGGACGAAATTATAGGCCTCTTCAAGCTTCTTTACGGTCTTCTGAAGGTCGATAATGTAGATACCGTTTCTCTCAGTGAAGATGTACTGAGCCATCTTGGGGTTCCATCTTCTGGTCTGGTGTCCGAAGTGAACACCGGCTTCAAGCAATTGTTTCATTGAAATTACTGACATGTCTGTCCTCCTGAAAAATAAGTTTTTTCCTCCGCGGTTTGCTTTGGTAAAGCACGTAACAGCGCCGATTGCTTGGCAACGCTGAACAACCGTGCTTTGCTCCCCGCGTGCGAATTGCCCGACAATTATAACACGGGCGTATTATAAAAGCAATAATTTTCTCCGTCCGTAGTGCAGATTATGGTGCCTTCCAGGTCGGTGCGATGTATTTCGGTGTTTTGCAGAGTGGTCAGGACGGATTGGCAGGGGTGGCCGTAGTCGTTGTCGGCGCCCACCGATATGACGGCATATCGGGGCGCGACGGCAGAGACGAAGGCCGGTGTGGACGAGCTGTCCGAGCCGTGATGGCCGACCTTCAGGACGTCGGAGCGCAGCACCTCTGCGTCGTAGGTACGAAGCAGAGTGCCCTCCTCGTCCGCCTCGGCATCACCGGTGAAAAGAAAGCTCGTCTCCTTATAGGTAAGTTTTATGACCAGGGACATATTGTTAAGGCTGTCGTTTTTGTAGACCGGGCCCAAAAACTGAAGGGTCATATCCTCATCACCGTCCACGGGAAGCGTCAGGGTGATACCAGACATTTTTGTGTTCTCATCCGGGATGATGCGGTTCTCGATTTCAACCATCTGCTCCAGGTCAGGCAGCGAGCCTATATGGTCGTCATGCTGATGTGTGATTATCAGGTAATTTATCTTTGTCAAACCGAAGTCCCTGAGGAGGTCTTTTATCTTCTGTGCATTCCCGTATGGCCCCGTATCTATGAGGATTGCGGTGTCCTTTGTGTAGATGAATTCACAGTCCCCCTGCCCTACGTCCAGGTAGACTACGGTCAGGTCACTGAGACTGAAATCCTTGATTGTTTTTGTTCTCAGGCCGGCAGCCGCATAGATGTCATCCCACGACGGTGTACCCGGCAGATATTCTATCGCCAGGGTGAAGATGACAAGCAGTACGGCTGCCAGAATTTTAATTGTTTTTATCGCTGTTTTTCTGTTTATTTCAGGCATAAAAAATCCGCCCCCTTGGTGTTTTGGGGGCGGATGTTTTTTGTTTTGTTTGATTTTGTCTTTTTAGTCGGGCTCTTCCGTCTCTGCGGGAGCGTCCATGGCGGTGGCATTCATCTCAAGCCACTGGTTCTTTGTTATGAGAACCTGGCGGGGCTTGGAGCCCTCGAAGGGGCCTATGACACCGCGTTCCTCGAGCTCGTCTATGATGCGTGCGGCGCGTGCATATCCGACCTTGAGTTTGCGCTGGATGAGGGTTGTTGAGGCCTGTCCTGCCATGACTACGGCTTCTGTTGCCTGCGGAAGCAATACATCGCCATCGTCCTCTCCCTCGGGACCGTTTATGCCGCCGGACTTCTTGCCGCCCTCTGCGGCTGAGGCGTGGCGGTCAATCTCCTCGAGAACGGACTCGTTGTAGCTGGCCTCGCTCTGTTCCTTTATGAACTCGATTACGCTCTTTATCTCGCTGTCGGGAACATAGCAGCCCTGAATGCGGGTAGGGTTGGAAGCTCCGACGGGGTTGAAGAGCATGTCGCCGTTGCCGAGAAGTTTCTCGGCACCCATCATATCAAGTATGATGCGCGAGTCGGTACCGTTGGATACCTTGAGCGCGAGACGGCTCGGGATATTGGCTTTGATGAGGCCGGTGATGACATCGACTCGCGGCGACTGCGTTGCTATGACAAGGTGCATACCTGCGGCGCGGGCCATCTGTGCGAGACGGCATACGGAGTCTTCGACATCCTTCGCTGCGGCCATCATCAGGTCGGCGAACTCATCGATGAAGATGACTATCTGCGGCATGGGATTCTTGTCGGGATCAAGCGCTGAAAGCTCGTTGTATCCGGTAATGTCGCGGACATTGTTCTCGGAGAAGAGCTTGTAGCGGTTGAGCATCTCCTTAACGGCCCATGCAAGAGCGCCGGATGCCTTCTTCGGATCCGTGACTACGGGGATGAGCATATGCGGTATGCCGTTATAGCCCGTGAGTTCAACGGATTTGGGGTCTATCATTACGAGTTTAACCTCGTCGGGATTTGCGTTGTACAGGATAGAGAGAATCATGCTGTTCATACAGACTGATTTACCTGAACCTGTCGTACCAGCGAGAAGTATGTGCGGCATCTTGGCGATATCCATTGTGCAGATTTCGCCTGTGAGGCCGCGGCCCAGAGCAACAGTCAGTTTGCTCTTCTTGACCTTTTCCTTGTACTCGGGCGAATCTATGATTTCTCTCAGCGTTATGCCGTCGCGATTGTCGTTGGGCACCTCAATACCTACCGCGGCCTTGCCGGGTATCGGCGCCTCGATTCTGATGCTCGTCGCGGCGAGCGAATACATGAGGTCGTCTGAAAGCTGTGTAATCTTGCTTATGCGGACTCCCTGCGCAGGAGCGAGCTCGTACCTTGTGACGGACGGGCCGCGGCTGATGTCCACGAGAGTGGTCTCAACACCGTAGCTGCGAAGGGCCGTGATGAGCCTTTCGGCATTGTTCTTCATCTCTGCCTCGGAATCGGTTCCGGAGGAGCTCTTCGGAGCTGAGAGAAGGTTTATCGGAGGGAATTTATAAGGGTTCTCCTCTGTCTCGTCATGGTCGGCAAGAGTGGGCTTTGCCTCCTCTTCCGGCTTCTCCTCGGCGGCCTTGTTCTGGGCAGCCGCCTTCTTGATTATATCGTCGAGAACAACTGAAGGTTTGGGTTCAGTCGTAGACAAATCGACGGGTTTCTCTTCCTTTACCGGCTCCTCTTTTACGGGCTCGGACTTTTCAGCCTGCGGGTCGACAAATTCAGGGCCCAGATTAACGTCAGGATTGAAGCGCTTCTGTTCAAGGCGCTCCTCCGCCTTGCGGCGGGCTGTCTCATACCCTTCGGCTGCGACCTTTCCACCCTTCTCGACCGGCTTCCACATGCCTCTGAAGAGACCTATGAGCGTGGTGCCGGAGACAAGCATCAGGGCAACGAAGCAGAAGAGTATAATCGTTATGCCTGCGGGCACTTTCGAGCCAAAGAGCCAGAGAAGCAGACCGCCGATTATTGCGCCTACTGCGCCTCCGTTTGTTGAGGCCTTGCCGATCTTGTATGCATCGGTTATTGCGTCGAAGTAGTCGCGGCCGATTGTTATCTCAAAGTCGGAGCTGAATACGAATACAGCGGAACTTATGAGGATTACGAGTATGGACGCGACAATGACGGTGAAGTTGAGTTTGCCCATCGGCTTGTCAAGCGAGAGCATTATGGCGATGTAGAAGAGCACTAAAGGCCATACAAAAGCGCATACTCCGAAGAGTCCGAAGACTATGCTCTGAAGCGCAGCCCAGACATTTCCTCCGGGTATGAGTGTCAGGAAAAGAAGGAAGGTCGCGACGGCGAAAAGGATAATCGCGTTGCGCTGGCGGGCGTCATTCTTTGAACGCTCGCGCTCAATATACATCTTTCCGTTCTGTGTATTCTTTTTAGGCTGTGAAGCAGGCTTCTTCTGCGGCGGTTTCTTCGCCGGAGCCTTCTTCTTCGGTTGATTATTGGCCATTTTACATCACCTTAAATTTTTCTATGATACCGATTACGGTAACAACGGCGCCTACGATAAGGCAGTAGTAGCCGAAGATTTTGAAGCGGTCAGTCTTTACGAGCATCTCAAGGAGTTTGATGGATGCCACACCGACTATCGCGGCAACTATTATGCCGACGATTACCGGACCTATGTTGAGAGCCAGGGCTCCGCCCTCAAGGACTTCCTTGATTTCAAAGATGCTCGCGGCAAGGACTGCCGGTGTGCCGAGCACGAATGAGTAGCGGACCATATAGTTCTTATCGACACCGCAGATCATACCGGTGGAGATGGTCGAACCTGAGCGCGAGATACCCGGCAGGATTGCCGCGAAGAGCTGCGCGACGCCGACTGCGATAGCGTCCTTGCCCTCCACTCTGTCGCGGATATTCTTCTTTGTCTTCGCGACATGCGTCGCGCCAAGAAGAAGAGCCGCGGTTATGAGGAGCATGACGCCCTCTACGACAATGTCGCCGTCGCCCGCAAGTTTGTCAGCGAGGTCCTTGAGTTTCATGTCGTGGCCTATCGGCAGCACGACGAGAAGAAGCGGAAGGCATGAGATGATGAACATATAGAGCAGATGCCTGTTCTCCGTCTTCGTCTCCTTGATCTTTCCGGTGAAGAGATCCTTTATCGCAAGGCCTATCTCCTTTATCATTTCACCGAAGGTCTTATAGTAGACGGCTATTACCGCTATGAGCGTACCTATGTGAAGGAACACGGTGAGTGCAAGCGAACCCTCCCCGCTTAAGTGCATAAAGTGCTGGAGTATTGAGAGGTGACCGCTGCTCGAAATCGGGAGGAACTCAGTCGCTCCCTGAACGGCACCCAGAATAATGGCTTTTAAGAACTCCATTTCTTATCTCCTTTTTGGGCATATTTTTGAAAATACACAAAATATTATACATTACAAGCCCACAAAACGCAATATATAGTGTAATAATTATATAATTGACATTGCATAACTATTTGTTATAATATTTAACGAAGTTTGTTAAAAAAACATTCAAGTTTGTTAAAGGAGCGCACAGAAAATTGGGACAGACACTGAGTCAGAAAATCATTGAGAAACACCTTGTCTGCGGTGAAATGATCCCCGGAAACGAGATCGGAATCCGCATAGACCAGACCCTCACCCAGGATGCCACGGGTACCATGGCATACCTTGAACTTGAGGCTATGGGAATAGACAGAGTAAAGACGGAACTCTCCGTCGCATACATCGACCATAACACCCTTCAGACGGGTTTTGAGAACGCCGACGACCACCGCTTCATCCAGAGCGTGTGCAAGAAGAGAGGCGTTCGTTTTTCGCGTCCGGGCAACGGCATCTGCCATCAGGTACACCTTGAACGCTTCGGTGTACCGGGCAAGACGCTTATCGGCTCGGACAGCCACACGCCTACGGGCGGCGGCATAGGCATGCTCGCCATGGGCGCAGGCGGCCTCGACGTCGCCGTTGCCATGGGCGGCGGTGAGTACTACATCACTATGCCGAAGATGATAAAAATATATCTCACGGGTTCCCTCTCCCCTTACGTCGCCGCAAAGGACGTAATCCTTGAGGTCCTCAGAATAATGAGCGTCAAGGGCGGCGTCGGAAAGATTATCGAATATCAGGGACCGGGTGTGAAGACACTGTCGGTACCCGAGCGCGCTACAATCACCAATATGGGTGCAGAGCTCGGTGCCACGACTTCCATCTTCCCTTCGGACGAAGTTACAAAGGCTTTCCTCGAGGCCCAGGGCAGAGGCTCTGACTACACCGAGCTTTGCGCTGACGAGGATGCCGTATATGACGAAGTCATAGAGATTGACCTGTCAGCGCTTGAGCCGATGGCAGCCATGCCGCACATGCCTGACAACGTCAGAAAGGTCAGTGAAATCGGTCAGATAAAGGTAGATCAGGTCTGCATCGGCTCCTGCACCAACTCCTCACTCTCCGACATGCTCAAGGTTGCCGCAATCTTAAAGGGCAAGAAGGTCGCTCCGAATGTGAGCCTCTCCATTGCTCCGGGTTCAAAGCAGGTTCTCTCCATGCTCGCGACCTGCGGCGCACTTACAGATATAATTGACGCGGGTGCCCGCGTTCTCGAGTCCGCCTGCGGTCCGTGCATAGGCATGGGTCAGTCACCGAACTCAGCAGGCATTTCGCTGCGCACATTCAACAGAAACTTTGAGGGCCGTTCGGGCACGGCCGACGCGGGCATCTACCTCGTCAGCCCCGAGACCGCGGCCGCGTCGGCAATTGCCGGTGTCCTCACGGACCCGCGCACTCTCGGCGCTCCGTTAAACATTGTCATGCCTTCGGCATTTACAATCAACGACAATATGATTGAGCTTCCGGCCTCCCCTGAGGAAGCGGCTTCTGTCGAAGTCATCTACGGCCCCAACATCAAACCTTTCCCGGAATCAAACAAGCTCACTTCCGAAATATCCGCTCCCGCAATCCTTAAAGTCGGCGACAATATAACCACCGACCATATTATGCCTGCGGGTGCGAAGATTCTTCCCTATCGTTCAAACATCCCCTACCTCTCACAGTTCTGCTTTAAGCAGTGCGATGAGCACTTTGCGGAAAACTGCAAAGCTGCGGGCAAGGGATTCATCATAGGCGGTGCAAACTACGGCCAGGGCTCATCCCGTGAGCACGCTGCCCTCGTTCCGCTCTACCTCGGCATTAAGGCCGTCATCACAAAGAGCTTCGCGCGCATCCATGCCGCGAACCTCATCAATGCCGGCATCATGCCCCTGACATTCAAAGACCCTGCGGACTATGACAAGATCTCACAGGGCGACAGCCTCGTGCTGAAAGACGTATTCGCGTCCCTTGACTCGGGCGAGTTCACCCTCGTCGATGAGACCACGGGCGCAGAGATTCCGCTTTGCGGCATATTCACAGACAGACAGAAGGAAATCCTCAAAGCGGGCGACCTCCTTCAGTACACGAAAGGACAGAAATAATGGATTACATTGAATCAGCAGTAGAACATTTCAGAGGCCTCCTCACCGAGCAGCTCGAGCGCTGCGAGCGTATGGAAAAGGACGCGGGCAAAACCGACTTCTCATCCATGGACGAGATTAAAATCGGCATCTGCGGCGGTGACGGCATAGGCCCCATCATTACAAACGAGGCCATGCGTCTCCTCTCCTTCATTCTCGAGGACGATGTAGCCTCCGGCAAAATCAAATTCAAGGTCATTGACGGCCTTACCATAGAAAACAGAGAGGCCTGCGGCAAGGCCATACCGGACGACGTGCTCGCAGAGCTCAAGGAGTGTCCGGTAATCCTCAAGGGCCCGACGACCACACCCAAGGGCGGCACAATGGAGAGCGCGAACGTCGCAATGCGCCGTGAGCTCGACCTCTATGCCAATGTGCGCCCCGTACAGGTTCCGTCGGAGGGCATTGACTGGATTTTCTTCCGTGAGAACACCGAAGGCGAATATGTCCTCGGCTCAAAGGGAATCGACATTCCCGATAAACTCGCCTTTGACTTCAAGGTCACGACAAATCCGGGCACAAAGCGCATAGTCCGCGCAGCCTGCGAGTATGCCAGGGCAAACGGCAAGACAAACCTCGCCATAGTCACAAAGGCGAACATCATGAAAAAAACGGACGGAAAGTTCTCCCTCCTCGCCCACGAGATCGCTGACGAGTATCCGGAGATCACCGCCGAGGACTGGTACATAGACATCATGACGGCCAACCTCGTGAATGAGGCCCGCCGCAGCGAGTTCCAGGTCTTTGTTCTGCCCAACCTCTACGGTGACATCATCACCGACGAGGCCGCGCAGATCCAGGGCGGTGTCGGCACTGCCGGCTCCGCAAACATCGGCGACCGCTACGCCATGTTTGAGGCCATTCACGGCTCCGCGCCCCGCATGATTGAGCGCGGCGACGGCGACTACGCCAACCCGGCCTCAATGTTCAAGGCGGCCGAGATGCTGCTCCGCCATATCGGCTATGCCGACAAGGCTGACTTACTCTCAAAGGCAATGAATATCTGTCTCGAAACAGAGAAGAAAATAACGATTACAGGCAGGAGCAACGGTGCAACCTGCAAAGAATTCGGCGACTACGTAATGGATACGGTCAAGTCGCTTGAGAGATAGGAGATTTTCAGCATGAGTTCCAAGTATATTTCCATTTCGGTTATAAAAAGGCTTCCCCGTTACTATCGTTTCCTCGGCATCCTTAAAAATGCCGGCATGGTACGTATTTCAAGCCGCGAACTCGCTGACAGAATGGGTCTGTCCGCATCGCAGATACGCCAGGACTTAAACTGCTTCGGCGGTTTCGGTCAGCAGGGTTACGGCTACAATATCGAGAGCCTTCAGAATGAAATCGGCAAGATTTTAGGCGTCGGTTCCAACCTCAAGACCATTCTTATCGGTGCCGGCAACCTCGGTCGCGCCCTCGCTTTGCAGATTGAATTTGAAAAGCGCGGCTTCAATCTCATAGGCATCTTCGATAAGAATGAGGCTCTTTCAGGCCAGGTCCTCCGCGGCCTGCCTATCCGTCCCGCCTCAGACATAGAGGACTTCTGCAAGGAGAACGGCGTTGAAGTCGCCATTCTCTGCATCCCCTACGCTGAAGCGACAGTCAATGTACCCATGTACATTGACTGCGGAATCAAGGGATTCTGGAATTTTTCCCACTACAACATCAATGAAAAATATCCGAGAGCAGTCGTTGAGAACATGCACTTCAACGACAGCCTTATGGCACTCTGTTATCAGGTGATTAACGCAGAATGAAACAATTAATGAGCCATACCCCGCTCGATATCATTCCGCATCCCGAAGGCTTTATAATCGCCATTCCGGACGGACGTGACGAGCGCGGCAAGATCAAGGTGGCATTCCGCTTCTTCAACTTCACCACACACAAGGTGCAGAAGGTAAAGAAGAACTTCTACGCACAGTACAAGTTCGGACGCGGATATGTCGAAATAGTGCAGCAGGTTAAGGACTATCTCACCTGCACGGTTTGCGAAGGACCTGAAGGGTTTATCAACGTGGTATACCCTACGGGTGAAATCGGTGTGTTCGATTACAACGGAACACTCATCTGGACGGGCGACCTCTCCTACCATGACTGTCCTGTCAGGAGCTGCGCACCGGAGGACAACAGCATCTGGTGCTGTGTCCCCGACCAGAACGCGGTTGTCCGCTATTCAAAGAAGCTTCAGCGCATTGACTTCCGTATAGGCGGCGCGTCCACCACGGACATAGGCCGTCCCATGGCCGTCAGCAGAATCGGCAACGAACTCTTCGTCTGCTGCAAGAACGCGCGCGCCATAAAGAAAGTCTCGCTTAAAAACTATGTAACAACCGACTATAAAAAGTTTGAGGAACCGGTGCTCCGCTATATGCGTGTGGCCGGTCAGGAAGTAGTTGTGCTCTCCTCAGGCATATATATCTTAGATTAGGAGTACAGCAATGTCAGATAAAATGTACGAGACAGTGGGCGATTTCGCCTGCCTCGATCTCGACCGAAAAAGAAGAACAGGCTTCCCCGAAGTTGTTTTCTGCCAGGGCAAGAAACGCGACCACTGCGTCGAAATCTTCAAGACCCTGTACGAGAACAACGGCCTCGTGCTCGGCACACGCGCGAGCGAGGAACAATACGAGGCCGTAAAAGCGGCGCTGCCGAATGCCGTATGGCATCAGCACGCGCGCTGCATTACCGTCGGCGAGCCCGAAAAGCTCGTGGGCAAGGTCGCAATCTGCACCGCAGGCACGACCGACATACCCGTCGCCGACGAAGCTGCCGTCACAGCCCACATGTGCGGAGCAAACGTTGAAAAATTCTACGATGTAGGTGTCGCAGGCCTGCATCGTCTCCTCGACCGCATAGACGAGATAAGACAGGCTAACGCAATTGTTGCCGTCGCAGGCATGGAAGGCGCCTTATGCACCGTCATAGGCGGCCTGGTGACCGTTCCCGTCATTGCCGTTCCGACCTCAGTCGGCTACGGAGCAAATTTCGAGGGCATTTCAGCCCTCCTCGCCATGATAAATTCATGCGCGGCAGGCACCAGTGTCGTAAACATCGACAACGGCTTCGGCGCAGGCTACAGCGCAGCCCAGATAAACGCCATGGTATGTGAAGGCCACAGCAACGGAGGTCAGAACAATGAATGACAAAATGACAAACGACAAAATTGTTCTCCTTGAGACCAACATAGACGACTGCTCAGGCGAAATCCTCGGCTACACCCTCGACAAACTCTTCGAGGCAGGCGCAAAGGATGCCTGGTTCTCCCCCATCTTCATGAAAAAGAACCGCCCGGCCTATGCACTTTCAGTCATGTGCAAGCCCGAGCAGGAAGAATCTCTTATCAGAATCATTTTAAAGCACACAAGCGCAGTCGGCATTCGCCGCTCTGAACTTGACCGCATAATCATGGACCGCGAGCCGACCACAGTCGACACCCCATACGGCCCCGTCAAAGCCAACCGCTTCACCTACGGCGACATCGAAAAAGTCTCCATCGAATACGATGACGCGAAACGCCTCGCCGACGAAGCCGACGCCCCCATTTGCGGAATCTTGAAATAGCATTTAATGTAGAATCGGCGTGACCATTGCGGTCACGCCGATTTTGTCTCTATAACTATTTCTTTCTATCCTCATTAGGCTCTGTCTGACCTAAATATGTCATCGATGCTGCCAGGCCGATAGCTATCATCACCCACCAGATAGCACCCTCGCAAAAGTCTTTGAAACCGCCTCCTACAATCATGCTGATGCCATACACCAGCAGAACAGCGATAACCAGGATAGCAGTTACTCCGATCAGCCTCTTGTTATTATCAGCATCTTTTGCGTCTTTCTTTACTTTTTCCACCATTTTCGAATCTCCTTTCACCAATTCATCCAAACTGATGCTGTAGAGATCGCTGAGACTTATTAAACTGACGATATCGGGCAACGACTTTCCATTTTCCCAATGGGAAACTGTCACACGGG
>JAEEGI010020442.1_pt1 | contig 13261 bp, 10 predicted proteins | sample 8958751 | NCBI WGS metagenome assembly JAEEGI01 (sample SAMN16246545, study PRJNA631951) | gut metagenome | biome: gut microbiome; feature: rumen; material: KS-attached | host: Bos | place: Iran: Karaj | collected 2018-10
CGTGAAGCAGCTGTCGTTGGACGACTACTTCCTGCCGCGCGAAAAGACGCCGCGTCAGCCCAACGGCGACTATGACTTTGAGGCCATCGAAGCCCTCGACATACCGCTGCTCAACGAGCAGCTGCAACAGATGTTCGACGGCAAGGAGGTGAAGATACCCACCTACGATTTCAAGAAAGGCGAACCTTTCTTCAGCGGCAAGAGCATACAGTTGAAGAAGGACAGCATACTTATAGTTGAAGGCATCCACGCGTTGAACCCGATGCTGACCGCCGAGATAGACGACGAGCTGAAGTTCAAGGTCTACGTGTCGGCACTGACGCAGATAGCCCTCGACAAGCAGAACATCATCCGTTCGAACGACAACCGCCTGATACGCCGCATTGTGCGCGACAACAACTTCCGCGGCTACAGCGCATTGGCCACCCTGCAACGCTGGCCGAGTGTGCGACTGGGCGAGCAGCGCCACATCTTCCCCTACCAGGAGAACGCCGACGTGATGTTCAACTCGGCCCTGCTCTATGAGCTCGGCATACTGCGTCCCTTCGCCGAGCCGCTGCTGAAGATGGTGCCGCAAAGCTCGGAGGAGTATGCCGAATCGGTGCGACTGTTGTCGATACTCGAGCTTATCGAGCCAATACAGACCAAGTTCATCCCGCCGACAAGCATACTGCGTGAGTTCCTGGGCGACAGCAGCTTCGAGTATTAGGATTACGACCCGCAAAGCAAAGCCGGACAATCGTCCGTGATTTGTCGGAAAAAATATTTTCGGGACATACAATAATAATATCCGGCAGTCGTTATAGGGTTGTTTTATTGCGATAGTAGCTCAGTTGGCAGAGCGGCGGCTTCCCAAGCCGCAGGTCGCGGGTTCGAACCCCGTCTATCGCTCAAAGGTTTTCCGCTCGATTTTCGTTTTTTGCGATGCCCCGTTTGTAAATTTTAGCACGCCTTGTGCAGTATTTAAGAATTATTAACAAAATTGATAGTGTTGAATAACACCATTTTAGCGTCGAGACGGTATTTTAGAGGACGTAAATATGATGTAAATCGAAAAATAGTTGTACTTTTGCACTCGCTTTTAAAGACAAAAACAACAAAATTATGTATTTGACACAAGAAAAGAAACAGGAAATATTCGCCGAGTACGGAAAGAAAGCCAACGATACCGGTTCGGCAGAAGCACAGATAGCCCTCTTCACCTATCGCATCCAGCACTTGACGGATCTGATGAAGAAGAACAAGAAAGACCAAGTATCGGAAAGAGCACTTGTGGGCTTGGTCGGAAAGCGTCGCCGTATGCTCGACTACCTCAAGGACAATGACATCGAGCGCTACCGTGCGATCATCAAGAAACTCAACTTAAGGAAATAATAGTTTTTCATATTTATTTGGTTATGGTTGAGTCACCGGGGTACTCCTCGGTGACTTTTTTTTAATAAAAAGCGCCATAGCCAGATGACGGCACGACGTGACGTTCGCCGTGCTGAATGTAGGACAAATAAGGAAAAAGTAAAGAAAATGAACATTATCAACAAGAAATTCGATCTCGGCGACGGCCGTATGATCGAAATCGAGACCGGCAAGCTTGCCAAGCAAGCCGACGGCAGCGCAGTGGTAAGAATGAACGATACGATGCTTCTTGCCACGGTCTGCGCAAAGAAAGAAGTAGGTGAATTTGTGGACTTTATGCCCCTCACCGTTGACTATCAAGAGAAGTACGCCGCTATGGGCCGTTTCCCTGGCGGTTTCTTCAAACGTGAGGCCCGTCCCAGCGAGCACGAGATTCTGATTGCCCGCCTGGTGGACCGCGCCCTGCGTCCGCTGTTCCCCGACAATTTCCACGCCGAGGTACAGGTGCAGATAACCCTTATCAGTGGCGACAAGAACACGATGCCCGACCAGCTGGCAGCCCTGGCAGCAGCTTCGGCTCTGGCAGTAAGCGACATACCCTTCAACGGTCCTGTCAGCGAGGTTCGCGTGAGCTATCTTGACGGCAAGTATGTCATCAACACCCCGATGCAGGACATCGAGCGTGCCGACCTTGACCTCATCGTCGCCGCTACGGAAGAGAACATTATGATGGTGGAAGGCGAGATGAAAGAGGTGAGCGAGGATATTATGCTCGGCGCCCTCAAAGCCGCACACGAGGCCATCAAGACCCAGTGCCGCGTCCTGGCCGAGCTGACCGTCGAGGCCGGCAAGACCGAGAAACGCGAGTACTGCCACGAGGTGAACGACGAGGAGCTGCGCCAGCGCCTCCACGACGCCGTTTACCATAAATGCTACGACTTCAGCAAGCAAGGCATTGCCAACAAGCACCTGCGCGAAGAGGGCTTCGAGGCTATCAAACAGGAATTCATCGACGCCAACTATACAGAGGAAACTCTCACCGACGAGGTGAAGTTTATGATTGACCGCTACTATCACGACACCGAACGCGAGGCTATGCGCGATATGGTTTTGAACGAGCGCACACGTCTCGACGGTCGCCAGCTGGACCAGATTCGTCCGCTGTGGAGCGAGGTCAACTATCTGCCCTCGGCACACGGCAGCGCCATCTTCACCCGCGGCGAGACCCAGTCGCTCTCGACCGTTACGCTCGGCACCAAGCTTGACGAGCAGATTATTGACGGCGCCGTCATCGAAGGCACACGCAAGTTCCTGCTGCACTACAACTTCCCCGGCTTCGCCACTGGCGAGGTGAAGGGCAACCGTGGCCTCAGCCGCCGCGAGGTGGGCCACGGCCATCTGGCTTGGCGTGCACTGAAAGAGGTGCTGCCGACATCGGAGGAATGCCCCTATACCATCCGTGTGGTCAGCGACATCCTTGAGAGCAACGGTTCGTCGAGTATGGCTACCGTATGCGCCGGCTGTCTGGCACTTATGGACGCCGGTGTCAAGATTCGCAAGCCCGTGGCCGGCATCGCTATGGGTCTTATCTCGAAGGGCGACAAGTGGGCCGTTCTGAGCGACATTCTCGGCGACGAGGACCATCTGGGCGATATGGACTTCAAGGTGTGCGGTACCCGCGACGGTATCACCGCCTGCCAGATGGATATCAAGGTCGACGGCCTCAGCTACGACGTTCTGGCCAAGGCTCTTGAGCAGGCACGTCAAGGCCGTCTCCACATCCTCGACCACATCCAGGAGACCATCGCCGAGCCGCGCGAGGACTACAAACCCTTCGTGCCCCGCATCGTGCAGATACAGATTCCCAAAGATTTTATCGGTGCCGTTATCGGCAAGGGTGGCGAAGTCATCCAGAAGATTCAGGCCGAGACCAACACCATCATCAACATTGAGGAAGAGGGCGACCTGGGCATTGTCGACGTCGCATCGCAGGACAAAGAGAGCATCGAGGCCGCTATCAAGTGGATCAAGGATATTTGCACCGTTCCTGAGGTCGGTCAGATCTACGACGCTACTGTTGTCAGCATCGTCGAGTTTGGCGCCTTCCTTGAATTCCTGCCTGGCAAAGAGGGCTTGATGCACATCAGCGAATACGACTGGAAGCGCACCGACACCCTTGAGAACCTGCTTCACGAAGGCGACACCGTCAAGGTTAAAATCATCGCTATCGATGAGAAGACCGGCAAACTGAAACTGAGCCGCAAGGCCCTGCTTCCCAAGCCCGAAGGCTATGAGGAGGAGAAGCCTGCCCGTGGCCCGCGCCGCGAAGGTGGCAACGGCGGTGGCGACCGCAACCGCGGTCCTCGCCGTGAAGGTGGCGACCGTGGCGGTGAACGCCGCGGTGGCAACGGCAACGGTGGCCGTCGTCGCTAAACCGAAAGCGAACAACACAACAAAAGAGGATGTCCGATGCGGACATCCTCTTTTTTATTGATGCTGAGCGGTATAGAGTATATTTTTGTTCATTTTTTGGCTTCAACGTGTTTTAATTAAAATTAATGTGTATCTTTGCAAAAGATTATCTATAATGCCAACCCTTAAGAACCACTTAACTACCAACAACTTACCACAACTATTTAGATATGATATTCAAGTTTCTGAGCAAAAACAAACAGGCAAAGACATTCGCTCCACTTGTAACAGATATGCACTGCCACCTGTTGCCGGGCGTTGATGACGGCTCGAGCAACCTGCAGGAGACTATTTCCTGCCTGAAGACACTGGCATCAGTAGGCTTCAAAAAGGTGCATTTCACGCCACACTTCCAAGCAAACTACCCGAACGAAGAGGAGGACATCAAGAAACGCTTTGAAACACTAAAGAAACAACTGTCGGAGCAAGACGACGGGAGTCTGCCTGAGATTGGAATAATAAGCGGCGAATACCGTTTCGACCCGCGCTTTGCCCGTCGGCCAGGCGTTGACAATGTGCTGACACTGCCTGGAAAAAGGCTGCTGTGCGAGTTTTCGCTACATTTCAACGACTATATGCCGGTGGATATATTTGCAGAATACCTACGGCTTGGCTACAAGCTGATACTCGCCCACCCCGAGCGCTACCCCTATCTTGGCATCCACTCGCAAGAGGTGGAAAAGATGAAAGAGACGGGCATCTTCTTCCAAGTCAACATCTTATCGCTGAATGGTTTTTACGGCGAAGCGGCGAAACAGAAAGGCTTTGACTACATCAAGGCCGGAATGGTTGAGTATCTGGGTACCGACACACACAATATGCGTTATGCCAATGCACTGATAGAGACAGCCGAGAACAAGGAGGTGCAGAAGATGATAGCAACGCATACATTTTTGAACAGCGAATTATAAGAGAAACTTTAACACTCACCAAGAGATGAAAAAAACAATAATGACACTTATGTCGCTTGCCATCCTGACGATGGGTGCAAGCACAGTGAATGCACAAAAAGTACAAAAAGCACAAGAAGGAAACAACGAAATGAAAAAGAAAGTGGAACAGTACGCTCCGTTTGTACTGAAGTATGACATCGGCCAGTTGTCGCGCGAAGAGGCTGAACTGGTGGGCATCTTCATTCAGATTGCCGACGTGATGGACGACATATACTGGGAACAGGCTTTTGGTCAAGACAACCGCAAGAAACTGCGCGAACTCAAGGATCCGTATATGCGCCAGTTCGCCGAGATACAATACGGTGCCTGGGACCGTCTGGATGCCGAGAGACCATTTATACCCGGTTATGGCCCCAAACCTGCGGGTGCCAACTTCTACCCGAAGGATATGACCAAGGAGGAGTTTGAAAAGCTGGACGACCCGATGAAGACCAGCCAATACACCATATTACAACGCAATGGGAAAGGCGACCTTGAGGTTATCCCCTACCACAAAGCCTACGAAAAATACTTGAAAAGAGTATACGAACTGCTTGACAAAGCCATTGAGCTGGCCAAGGACGACGGCCTTCGCAAATACCTTGAAACAAGACGCGAGGCATTGATTACAGACAATTATTTCGAGAGTGATATGATGTGGATGGATATGAAGGACAGCCGTCTCGACATAGTGTTTGGCCCCATCGAGAACTACGAAGACGCACTCTATGGCTATAAGACTGCATACGAGGCTTTTGTTCTTATAAAAGACGAGAAGTGGAGCAACGACTTGGCTCGTTTCACCAAGATGCTGCCCGAACTGCAGAAACAGCTGCCTTGCGACCCGAAGTACAAAAAGGAGGTGCCTGGCACTGAGAGCGACCTGAACGTATACGATGTAATCTACTACGCTGGCGACTGCAATGCCGGCAGCAAGACCATTGCCATCAACCTGCCTAACGACGAGAAAGTACAGCTTAAGAAAGGCAGCCGCCGTCTGCAACTGAAAAACGCAATGGAGGCTAAGTTTCAGAACATTCTGGTTCCAATTGCAAACCTGATGATAAGCAAAGAGCAGCTCAAGAACATCAAGTTCGACGCTTTCTTCAGCAACGTATGCTATCACGAGGTGGCACACGGTCTGGGCATCAAGAACACCGTCACCGGCAAGGGCAATGTCCGTCAAGCACTGAAAAACCAGTATAGTGCTTGGGAAGAGGCCAAGGCCGACATCTGCGGTCTCTATATTGTCCAGACACTTATCGAGCGCGGAGAGATCAAGGGCATAACCGTCGAGGATGCATACGTAACCTATCTTGCTGGCCTGCTGCGCAGCGTGCGCTTCGGTGCAACAGAAGCCCACGGCATCGCCAATATGATGTGTTTCAACTATATGCAAGACAAGGGCGCTTTCACCCGTAACAAGGAAGGCAAGTATGTTGTTGACAGCAAAAAGATGCGCGCTGCCCTTGAAAGCTGGGCCGCCCTGGTAATCAAGACCGAAGGCGAAGGCGACTACGATGCTGCAAAAGCCTATGCAGACAAGAACGGCAAAGTGCGTCCCGACCTTGCAAAGGACCTCAAAGCCATCGAGAAAGCCAACATTCCGCTCGACATACGCTATGAGCAGGGTGCTAAGGTCTTAGGCTTGGAACAGGCACAGAAAACAAGAGAGATGAAAAACGACATCAAAGCCGTTAAAACCCAAAAGCCTCTTGAGTACAAGAAATAATAGATAACAGGAACCACCATACAAAGTCGGGCGGCACTCTGTGCCGCCCGACTTGTTTATTTACGCAGAACCAAGATGCTGCCGTCTGGTTGCAGCTTTACTATTTGTGACGAACTACCGCCAGAATGCTCCTCCATCGACTGAGAGACACAATGGTCGACAGCCTGTTTTAAACTTTCGTCTATTTCTACAAACGAGGCCGGAGACGGGCAGCCAGACAGGTTGGCCGATGTGCTGACTATCGGGCGCTCGAAAGTACGCAATAGCTGTTGACAGAAGTCCATTTTCGGTATGCGGACACCAATAGTTCCATCAGCAGCAGCCAAATTGTTTGCCAACAGCGATTTGCATAGAGGCATTATCACCGTCGTCGGGCGATCACTGCCCAACAGCAGCTCACCCACCTTGTCGCTTACAGGCGCAACATAACGTTCCACCATATCTATATCCGAGCACAGTATTAGCATACTCTTACTATGGTCACGCTGCTTGATAGAGTATATCTTTTCAACAGCATCAGCATTGGTAGCATCGCAACCGAGGCCCCATATTGTGTCGGTTGGATAAAGAATGGTTCCGCCTTGAGCAAGTTCACTTACAGTTTCAAGAATCACAGACGATTGTGACAGCATAACAATTATTATTTGTTTGCAAAAATACAAAATATTACTCAAAGAGCCCCTCTATTTCAAAAAAATTCGTAATTTTGCATAATTATTTAGTTTCCGAAAAACAATCAATTTTAAACTAAAATATTATTAATCAAAAACATTACAGTTATGAAAGGACATCCTAAAGGACTAATTGCAGCCGCATTGAGCAATATGGGTGAGCGTTTCGGCTACTATATTATGAATGCGGTCCTGGTTCTGTTCCTCTGCTCGAAGTTCGGATTGAGCAACAGTGTCGCTACGGGTATCTACTCCGCTTTTTATTGCGGCATCTACATCCTTAGCTTGGTTGGCGGTATCATTGCCGACCGCACACAGAACTACAAAACAACCATCCAGTCGGGTCTGTTGGTTATGGCTTGCGGTTACATCATCCTTGCCATTCCAATCCTCGCCACTGCAGGCAACATCAACTGGCTTCTGCCGCTGACCTGCTTTGCCCTGCTGATGATTGCCTTCGGTAACGGCCTTTTCAAAGGCAACTTGCAGGCTATCGTAGGCCAGATGTACGACAACTTCGAGGCTGAAGCAGCTAAAATAAGCCCCGAAGCTCTGGCTGAGGCCAAGAGCAAGCGTGACCCCGGCTTCCAGATTTTCTATATGTTCATCAACGTTGGAGGTTTGATTGCTCCTTTCGTAGCGCCCCTGCTCCGCAGCTGGTGGCTTGGTGTAAACGGTTTCGCTTACAACGCCGACCTTCCCGCTCTCTGCCACGAATATCTCACCGTCGGTGCCGCAATGTCTACCGATGCCATTGCCAAGGCCACTGAACTCTTTGCCAATATGCACATAGCGCTGCCTACCGACACCGCAGCAGCACAAGAGATGTGCCAGAACTACCTCAACGTTTTCAACACCGGCGTCCACTATTCGTTCATCGCCTCTGTTGCCGCAATGATTATCTCGCTGCTCATCTTCGTGGCCAGCAAGAAGAAATTCCCCACACCCGCCAAGAAATCCGCTACCGAGAGCGTGGAATACACCGCCGAAGAGAAACTGGCTATGGCCAAGGAACTCAAACAGCGCATCTATGCCCTTTTCGCAGTACTCGTAATCGCCGTCTTCTTCTGGTGGTCGTTCCATCAGAACGGCACCTCGATGTCGCTCTTTGCACGTGACTTCGTCAACACTTCGCTCTTCCCGCCTGAGGTATGGCAGGCTGTCAACCCATTCTTTGTCTGCTTGTTGACCTTCCCCATTATGTGGCTGTTCGGCACCAAGTGGGGCCGCAAGTTCTCAACTCCGCGCAAAATCGCTATCGGTATGGGTATTGCCGCCATCGCATATCTCTTTATGACTGTATTCTGCAACACTCAGGGTTATCCCTCGGCTGACGAGTTCACAAAACTCGACGCCACAACCGCTGCTGGTCTGAAAGCCGGTCCTTGGGTGCTCATTGTATACTACTTCTTTATGACTGTCGCAGAGCTGTTCATCAGCCCTCTGGGATTGAGCTTCGTTTCAAAGGTTGCTCCCAAGAACCTCCTCGGCCTCTGCCAGGGTCTGTGGCTCGGTGCCACCGCCGTTGGCAACGGCCTGCTGTGGATTGGTCCTCTGATGTACACCAACTTCCCGATCTGGATCTGCTGGAGCGTCTTTATGGGCGTTTGTCTGCTGTCTATGATTGTGATGCTCTGTATGGTCAAATGGCTTGAAAGAGTAACTCAATAATCATTTATAACCAATCATCTGACAAGAGGGTGTCGCTTCGGCACCCTCTTTTTAAATGTGATATGATAGTCTATTACTACCGCAACGCCGACCAGCTAAGCCCCGAGCGACTCGAAGAGCTAATAGCCTTCCTTCCTGGGCAACAGCAGGAGATTTTAGCCCGAATGAAGAGCCACCGCCACCGCTGCGAGCAAACTATCGCCTACATTATGCTCTGCCACGCCATCAAAAGCAGACGCATCCGTATTGCCGACACTTTTCATCTCATTCGTTTTTTCGAGACTGAACATCTGACTCAACGCTATCTAAAACGCAATCCGCCGCTATGGGCATTCGGCGAACACGGCAAACCTTATATCACCAACTACGAAGGCATATACTTCAACATCAGTCACTGCAACGAAGCCGTGGCTGTGGCTGTAAGCAACCGTGAGGTCGGCATCGATGTCGAAGGCCGCCGCAAATTCAGCGACGCCCTGCTGCAACGCGCCTTCAGCGACGAAGAACAGAAAGTCGTCCACAACTCTGGCGACCCACAGAAAGACTTCGCCTGCATCTGGACACGCAAGGAAGCCTGGTTCAAATATACAGGCACAGGCATCCTGATGGACCACCTCAAGACCACTGAGACCGATGCCAAAGCCTCCGGCTGCGTCATATCCACCGTTCCAATCTTCAATGCCGATCAAGGCCATTACGACTTTTGGCTTTCATACGTAGAAAAAAGCAGATAACCTATTGATTATCTGCTTATTCCGGTGGAGCTGGGCGGATTCGAACCGCCGTCCATACAAGTAACTGACGTGCTTTCTACAAGCTTATTCCGTGATTGGTTTTCGAGGCGGCTCCGGACGCGGACACCCAAGGCAACCCTTATCCTCTAAAGCTTCACCGACACTTCGAGGCCTTATGCCGGCTATCCCGTCTTTCTGAGCACCTCCTTGTCACACGCCGACGGTCGGGGCCTGTGGGAGATGTCTTGTCCCTGCAACTGTTGCGGGGATTAAGCTAACCTACTGTGCTTCGGTTATGCAGCAAGAGCGTAGTTATTTTCGCCAATTATTGTTCTGCATCGGTTTTCAAGGCTGCTGATGCGTGAGCCTGCTTGCTTACAAATCCATTAACCTTGCTGTCAAAACCAGTCAGCCCCGTTAACAAACTTGCACAAAAAAAGCCCTCATAAGAGAGCTTCCTTGTTTGGCGGTCCGGACGAGACTCGAACTCGCGACCCCATGCGTGACAGGCATGTATTCTAACCAAACTGAACTACCGAACCGTTTGCAATATTTGAAAGACCTTTCCTTAATTGCGAGTGCAAAAGTACGACTTTTTTTGATACTGACAAATTTTTTTTCATTTTTCGATGAAAATAATTTAGAAACACTTGATTTTCAATGACTATATTTTTCACAACACCCCGCTAAAACTAGTGTAAAAGCACGTATTTCTTCACTGTTTTCGGCAAAATTCGTACCTTTGCAAAACAATACAAACACAAAATACTCGTATCAGATTAATAATAAGAACAATATGTATAATAAAGCAGCCCAAATACGCAATATCATATTCGATTTTGGCGGTGTCATACACGACATTCGCTACGAGAATGTCGGCGAGGCCTTCGTACGTCACGGCATAACCAACCTTGGCGACTTCTACAGCAAGGACTTTCAAACCCCGGAGATGGATCAATTCGAGAAAGGCCTCCTCTCCCCTGCCGAATACCGCGACTATATCCGCACAATGACCGGGCACAATCTTAGCGACAGTGACATTGATGACATCGTCAACGCCATACTCATAGACGTCCCTGCCGAACGTGTCGAGTTGCTTATACGCCTGCGCGAGCGGTATAATACCTTCCTCTTCAGCAACACCAACCAAATCAACTACGATTGTTTCACCGAACGTCTCCGCGCAAAATATGGCTTCGACATATTCCAAAAATGTTTCAATGCCGCCTATTTCTCGCATTTTATGCATTGCCGCAAGCCATCTCCCGAAGGATTCCACCGCATCCTATCCGAGCAGCACCTCGTCCCCGAGGAGACACTGTTTATCGACGACATAGCCAAGAACCTGGAAGGCGCCCGCACCGCCGGCCTGAAGACCTTACATCTGGCTAAAGGCACCATTCTCGACCTTTTTGACGACAATCTAAACCTCAAATAGGCGACTTCAATGCCAACCCCGCTAACATTGGACGCACATCACCATCCAAGCAAAGTTTCACAGTAATAAAAAGACACCATAAAACAAAAAAGAGGACACCTTATGGATGTCCTCTTTTTATCACTGCAGCGCTTTAAATTACATAGCGTTGACTTGCTTCATCAGTTTTGATTTGAGGTTAGCGGCTTTGTTCTTGTGAATAACAGAACGCTTTGCCAGTTTGTCGATGATAGAGACCATCTTGGGCAGACGCTCGGTAGCCACGGCCTTGTCCTCAAGAGCACGGAAATCACGCAGCGCGTTGCGCATAGTCTTTGCGTAATATCTGTTCTCAATTCTTTTCTTTTCGCTTGAGCGGATTCTTTTTTTTGCTGACTTGTGATGTGCCATAATAAATACTATCTTCTTTTTTCTTGTTCTTGTACTCCGTGCGGGATTCGAACCCGCGATTTTGAGAATGAAAATCTCACGTCCTGGGCCAGCTAGACGAACGGAGCCTCTTTTGCCATTGATTGCTAAACGATTGTTGGATGGTGATTTATAGCCTTTCCGACAGCGTTTTCAACTCTCAAAAGCGGATGCAAAAGTACAAACATTTTCCGAACTGGCAAAATTTTTTTTCACCGTTATCTGTAGATAACTGCCCTTATGCATCTGTATCTGCCTGGAAACGAAAACCTAAACGCTTGGCTGTAACCAGTGATTTTTTATCAAAATTATTGCGCATCTCACCCACTGAAACCACCTTTACTTCATCGTATGGAGGGGTCAAAAGATCAAAATTGGTGGTATACTCGATAGCCGACTCAACTATGCTTTGCACCGACTCATTGGTAATCAGCGAGGTATTGAAATTATTGTATAGCATACCCAGCTCGCGTTTACCCTCGATAAAGTAGTGTTTTTCCTTGTTAACAAACACGCGGCCAATCATATAGCCCAAATCGCTGTCGCGTTGATAGAGGAACGAGTCGGTCAGGAAGTTGTATATCTGTATCACGCCGCAATAAGAGCGTTCCGGGTCCTCGCGGATGTAAGCCGATTTCATCACCTCGTGGTTGCGCGAGAACTCAAAGACATTGGTGTGCATCATAAAGACCAGCGTGTCGCTTGCAAAACGGATTTCAAACTCGAAGTCACCGCGGTCGATATAATCGAAGCGCATATCCTTCTCCGTTTGCTTGTTCCGCTCCTTAAGCTGAGCGATAATATCCTTTGCCGTAGCACGGAAAAGCCCGAATGTCTCCAAGGTTGAATAATATATATCGTGCTTCAGCTCTCCCTTTGAGAATATGAGGTCACACAGTTCTTTTTTCATTTCCATAATAAGTGCAGTTCTGTTAAACTATTTCATTTCCCACGTTGCGCCGTCCTTGCCGTCCTTGACAGCGATGCCGAGGGCCGACAGGCTGTCGCGGATCTTGTCGCTGGTGGTCCAGTCCTTGTTGGCCTTGGCCGTGGCACGGACATCGAGAATCATCTGCATCAGGCCGTCAATCAGAGCTGTATTATCCGACGCAGCCTCGTCGCGCAGACCCATAACGTCAAACACAAAGATCTGGAAGACCGACTTCAGTTCGTCAATGTCCTCCTGTGTCAGCGTGGCCTTGTGGTCGTTGACCGTATTGATAACCCTTGCAGCATCAAACAGATGCGAGATAACGATAGGCGTATTCATATCGTCGTTCATAGCATCATAGCACAGTTGGCGGTAGCCTTTCACATCCACCGAACTCGACTTGGAGGGTTGCAGCGAGCCGAGGGTCTTGAATGCCTGCATCAAGCGGTTGTAGCCCTTCTCGGCAGCCTGCAGAGCCTCGTTGCTGAAGTCAACTGTACTGCGGTAGTGTGCCTGCAGAATGAAGAAGCGTATCGTCATCGGTCCGTAGGGCTGCGCCAGCATCTCTTCGCCGGTCTGCGGATTCTTATGGCTGCCCTCGAAAAACTCGCCGAGGGTGATGAAATTGCCCAGCGACTTACCCATCTTCTGACCGTTGATGGTAATCATATTGTTGTGCATCCAGTACTTCACGGCCTGATGCCCCATCGAAGCCTGTGCCTGTGCTATCTCGCACTCATGGTGGGGGAACACGAGGTCCATGCCGCCGCCGTGGATATCAAACTCCTCGCCGAGGTACTTACGACCCATGGCCGTGCACTCACAGTGCCACCCGGGGAAACCGTCGCTCCAGGGTGAGGGCCAGCGCATGATATGCTCGGGCTGTGCCTTCTTCCACAGGGCGAAGTCGGCCTGATTG
>JAEEGI010020443.1_pt1 | contig 13261 bp, 4 predicted proteins | sample 8958751 | NCBI WGS metagenome assembly JAEEGI01 (sample SAMN16246545, study PRJNA631951) | gut metagenome | biome: gut microbiome; feature: rumen; material: KS-attached | host: Bos | place: Iran: Karaj | collected 2018-10
CTGTTTGATGGTTTGTTACGTGGACCATTACAGCGGAGCAAACAACATGTGATGTAACATGTTGATATTGAGAAGTTATAGTCGATAATCAGCTAAATCTATGTTTTTTTATGGGATTTAGCTGATTATAGCGTTTTAACATTGGGAGAGAAGATGATAGAGAAGTAAATGGTGGGAAACAAAAATAATTTCAACGCCATGGATTGCTATACTATTAGGATAATAGTGGTTGGTTTGCTTGACAGACCGAGAGATTCATTTATGTTTATTAGTTTCGAATGTCTCTTTCTGAATGTCCTGCCACCTTGAGGTGATCTTGTGCGAAAACCATTGACCATATTCTGTTTTTTCATGTTGCTCTTCTGCCTGGCGTCGTCGCGCGGGCAGAATCTGAGGGATATTGTCGGCAATTCCGACGAACTGTCGATCACGGCGGACCACATGGAGGCGGACGTGGAGAAAGGCGTCGCCCATGCGAAAGGGAAAGTGAAGATCCGCTACGGGCTGTTGACGGTGAAGGCGAACGAAGCGAGCCTGAACCAGGATACGAAGGATTTTTCCGCGAAGGGAGACGTCGTCGTGTCGTTGGACGACGGCACGGCCTGGGCGGCGCAGGTCGTCAAAGGCAATCTCGCCACCAATGAGCTGTCGTTCGGCGAATATGGTTTCGACGGGAAGGTGTGGCACAGCGGCGGCAGCGCGGGTTCCAACGACAAGGAGGGGAACAAGATGCTGAAAGACGCATGGATATCCACATGCGACCACTATCCGAACCCGCATTACCGCCTGTCCGCTTCGGAAATTCATCATTATCCGGACAATACGTTCACCGCGAAGCATATCGTGATCCGTCTCGGCGCCGTGCCGATTTTCTATTTCCCGTATATGGTCGGCACGACGGACGGGACGGCCGGCATGATCATCAGGCCAGGCTATTCCGGCAAACGCGGCGCTTATCTGCAACTCGGTCGTATCTGGAAACTTGCGAAGGATGACAAGGATGCGGACGGCGAGGCCCGTGTATTCGTCGATCTGATGTCGAAACGCGGCGTCGGCGCAGGTTCCAAGTTGGACTATGAATCGCAAAAGCAGGAGATCAATCTGAACGTCTACGGTCTTCTGGATGAAGATCCGCCGGAGACGGAGGACGGTTTCAACCGCCGTTTCCGTGTGAAGGACGAACGCTATCGTTTGAATTGGTATCATCGGTATAATTTCAGCGATGAACTGACGCTTCGCGCCAATGTCGACTGGCTGAGCGACATCGACATGCTGGAGGACTGGTTCAAGCATGAATACCGCCAGATTTCACAGCCGAAGACGTTCCTGAGCTTGGACTACGAAGGCGAATGGTATCATGCGGGCGTCTCCGCCAGGCCGCGCGTGAACGACTTCTACACGGTCGTGGAGAAACTGCCGGAAGCGACGTTCGATGTCCCGCGCATCGGGCTCGGCAAGACGCCGTTCGAATACCAGAGTTCGTCCAGCATGGGCTTCTACTACATGAAATGGAGGGACTTCGACAGAAAGCGTTTCGAACTTCTGGAGGAGGACTACGATCCGGATGAGCATCTTGATCCGCGCGACTACCATACGTTCCGCGCCGATACGTCCCATTTCATCTATCTGCCGTTGGACTACAATGATTTGGTGGAATTCATCCCGCGGGCCGGCTTCAAGGGGACGTACTATTCGCGCAGCAGCAAAATCGGCCTGAACGAACGCGATCTGGCGGACATGCTGGACGTGGACAACGCGGACAACGTGTACAGCAAACGCCCTGTTCGCCATTATGACGCGGACGGCGGCGAAGTTTTCCGCGCGGCCTACGAAATCGGACTGGAGGCGAAAAGCCGTTTCTTCAGCGACTGGATGGGCATCCAGCTGGACGCGTTCGAAAGCGAAGGGCTCCGCCATGTCATCGAACCGTATGTGAACTACACATTCTCGCCTGAACCGTCCCATGACCGTAAATATCTGTATTTCTTTGACGAGACGGACCGCCTTGAACGGCAGCATTTCATCCGCTTCGGCATCGACCAGCGGATCCAGACGCGGCGGAACGGCCATGCGGAAACGCTGCTCCGCTGGCAAACCTACGCGGACCTCCATTTCGACCGCGGCATCGACAACTACGGCGACGACGTCTGGAGGAAAGGCACAGGAAACCACGGCGGCGATTTCGGCAACCGCATCGATTTCATGCCGACGAACACGCTCCACACGTGGGCGACCGTCCTCTACGACATGGGCGAAGGCGACATCCAGCGCGGCGAAATCGGAACGCGCCTCGGTCGCGAAGACTATCTGAACTTCAGCATGCGCTACGTCTATCGCAACGACCACATCTCCCGCAGCGCATGGTCGCTCGGCTCCACGCTGGTGGATCTGACTGGCGAGAGCTCCTATTATAAGAAGTATTTTGAAACATCGGACACGATCCGCGGCAAGCTGAACATCCCGCTGAACCAGAAGACGTCGTTTGAAATCGAAATGGAATACGACTTTGACAAGCAGCGCATGTCCGAACATTACTACACGCTCCGCCGCGAGCTGCACTGCTGGGTGATGTCGCTTGGCGCGGGATGGGACAACAACGAGTTCGAAGTCATGATCATGCTCCATCTGACGGCGTTCCCGAAGGTGAAGATCGATTTGAATTTGTAAGGAAACCACAGAATACACTGAATACATTGAATTAAAACCACTAATGGACACGACTGGACACGAATGCCTCGCCGCCGGGCCGGAAATCTCATGAGGATTTTGTTTATATATAATGAATACTGAATGCCGAACGGTCAACGGCTCCGGCGGCTCGGCGGTTCGAATGGCGCTTCGCAAGGGAAAAAGAAAAAAATAAATCGATTGTCGTGCACGCCGTGTCGGAACAAATGCGGTGTTGCATTGTCAAAAGGGATTCATATGATTGGTTAAACAGCCAAAGGCCCCACGCCGGCGGCGGAAAATGAAATAGCAGAAGAAAGAAGGTGATTGGTATGGCAGAACCACGTCAATTCAAGACAGAAGTTCAGAAATTGTTGGATTTGGTCATCAACTCGTTGTATTCGAACAAGGAGATCTTCCTGCGGGAACTGATTTCCAATGCGTCGGACGCCATCGACCGCGTCCGTTTCGACGCGTTGAAGGATGAAAGCCTGCTGGGCGACGATACGCAGTGGAAAATCAAATTGATCGTTGACAAAGACGCCAAGACGTTGACCGTGCGCGACAACGGCATCGGCATGACGGCGGAGGAAGTCGAGAACAATATCGGCACGATCGCGAGTTCCGGCACGAAGAAGTTCCTGGAGCAGTTGTCCGCGAACAAAGAGAATCTGCCGCCTGAACTGATCGGCCAGTTCGGCGTCGGTTTCTATTCCGCGTTCATGGTCGCCGACGAAGTGACGGTGCTGACGCGTCGTGCGGGCGCGGACGGAAAGGGCGTGAAATGGCAGTCCAAAGGCGACGGCTTCTACACGCTGGAGGAATGCGACAAGGCGACGCGCGGCACGGATGTCATCCTCCATCTGAAGGAAGAGGCGGAGAACTTCCTGGAAGAGTGGGAGATCCGCAAGCTGATCAAGAAGTATTCCGATTTCGTCGAACATCCGATCTGCATGGACATCCGCCGCGAAGAGTACGAGCGTGACGCAGACGGCAAGCGGATTGAAGGCAAAGAGCCGAAGGTGACGATCGAAGAGGAGACGCTGAACTCCCAGAAGGCCATCTGGCAGCGTCCGAAGAACGAAATCAAGCCGGAGGAGTATTCCGAATTCTACAAGCATGTCTCCCATGACTTCCAGGATCCGTTCGAGACGATCCATTGGAGCGTCGAAGGGAATGCCGAATTCAAGGCGTTGCTGTTCATCCCGAAGAAGCCGTTGTTCGACATGTTCATGCCGGACCAGAAGGACAGGGGCGTCCAGTTGTACGTCCACCGCGTGTTCATCACGGACAAGTGCGAAGAGCTTGTGCCGTCGTATCTTAGCTTCCTCCGCGGTGTCGTCGACTCATCCGATCTGCCGCTGAACGTCTCCCGTGAGATGCTTCAGGAGGCGAAGGCGATGAGCGTCATCCAGAAGAACGTGACGAAGAAGGTTCTCGACACGCTGGCCGACATGCAGTCCAAATCGCCCGACCGCTATCTGGAATTCTGGACGAATTTCGGCTCGATTCTGAAGAGCGGCATCCACATCGATTTCGCGAACAGCGAACGCATCCAGAAACTGATGCTGTTCGAAAGCACGGCGACGGAAGCCGGCAAGCGGACGACGCTGGAAGAATACGTGAAACGCATGCCCGAAAGCCAGAAGGAAATCTACTACATCACGGCGGAAAGCTCCGCCGCGGCCGCCAATTCGCCGCAGCTGGAAGCCTTCAAGAGCAAGGGCTATGAAGTCCTCTACATGACCGATCCGATCGACGAATGGATCGTGCAGGACATCCATGAATTCCAAGGCAAGCATCTGCATTCCATCATCAAAGGCGATGTCGACCTCGATACGGAAGAAGAGAAGAAGGCCCATGAGGAAGAGCGGAAGGCGGAAGAGGAATCCAATAAGGACTTGCTGGCGAAGATCAAGGAACTGTTGGGCGACAAGGTCAAGGAAGTCCGTCTGTCCAAGCGTCTTACGGAAAGCGCCTGCTGCATCGTGAACGACGAATATGGTCTGAGCGCCAACATGGAGAAGATCCTGAAGGCGATGAATCAGGAAGTGCCCGAAGCGAAGCGCATCTTCGAAATCAACGGCAACCATCCGTTGGTGAAGGCGATGCACGACATGCTCGGAAAGGACGACAAGGCGCAGCAGTTGGCGGATTACGTCGAACTGCTGTATGGCCAGGCCTGCCTGACGGCGCAGATCCCGCTGGACAATCCGCTGTCCTTCGCGAAGAAGGTCAGCGATTTGATGGGGAAATGCTCTTTATAATGCTGAATGCTGAATGCTGAATGCTGAATGCTGAATGCTTAATGCTTAATGCTTAATGCTTAATGCTTAATGCTTAATGCTTAATGCTTAATGCTTAATGGGTTAGCCCTCTCCGCCGCGTTGCGGCACCTCCCCCAGGAGGGGAGGCAGTTGTGCGGCACGTCTCCCGGAAGGGGAGGCCGTTATGCGGCACCTCCCCCAAAAAACAGGGGGGAAGGCTGTTGGCAAATTACCAGCGGTAATAGCGGTAGGGATCGTCGTCGGCCTTCGGTTCCTGGATGTAGTAGGAATTGAGCCAGGCTTTTTCCTGCGGCGGATTCGAGACGATGTCGATGATCGGATTATGGAAGTCGGCGCCGAGATTGGCGAGGATCTTCGCGATCGTGAAGCTGGAGCGCCTGTAGGAGGTGCGTGTATACGGGGTGTCCGCGTCGTCGAAATCCCATGGGGCGATCTGCAGGCAGACCGTGACACGTCTTTCATGGACTTGCGCGAACAGGGAGGGGATGGAGAGGACATATTTGTCCAAGTCGTCATTCGGCGGCAGCGAGACGGCGGCCTTGGCGAGCTTGGCATGCCAATAGATATCGGCGGATGACATTCCCTTGATGATATCGAAAGCGGTGAAGGCGATATCCTGGTCCGGTACGTTCTTGATGTAATCTTTGAGAGCCTCGCTGTATTTCTTGGGCTTCGGTTTTTCCTCAAAGTGGTTTTCCTTCGGGAACGGGACGGAGAAGGCGAGGGAGGTCCCGTTCTCCAGACCGGCGGCCTTTGTCGCCTTATAGGCGTTTTGAAGCGCCTCTTCCAAAAGGCTCGGTATGCCCAGGGCGTCGATTTTGGCGAGTTCTTCCGCTTCCCTCCAGAAACCCATGCGATCAAGATAGACGATGATGCGCCTGTACTTTTGGATATCCAGTTCAGGCTCGAAAGGTGTCTTCAGCCCTTTGAGGATGATCTTTTCCTTGATACGGAGGCGTGTCTGTTCGATGCTTTTCGGGATGCCGTCCTCCAAGTATTGCGCAAGCTCCCGCGACTCTTTGTCGAGGCCTATGTCGTTGAAATACTTGACCAACAGCCCGTATGTTTTGAGCTCTTTCAGGTTGAAGCCCGGAACGAATTCAGAAGCGAGGGCGGCAAGCCTGAAGTTCCCCTTGTACTGGGGGTATATCTTTTCAATGATGCTCGGAATCTCTTCCTCCATCATTTTGACAAGGTCCTTTGCGTCTCTGTACAAATCGTTGTCTTCAAGTATTTTAATCAGCTTTTCATAGTTCCTGATGTCCAAATCAGGCACGATCATGTTCTCCCCGTTGTCCGGAGTGGCTTTTTCATTGATTTTGCGCTGCGCCTTTTCAATGATACGCGGGACGGTTGTGAGCAGAAACTCGTTGAGTTTTCCCGTTTCCCGTTTCTGTTTGTGTTCTTCAAGATACTTGGCCAGTGTGTCGGTGTTTTTGATGTCGAAATTGGGGACGACTTCCTTCAGCCATGCGAGCGTGATTTTTCCCTTGATATGGGGGTGCTTCATTTCAATGAGAGGCAGAAGATCCTCATCCAGAAGATATTCAAGTTCCGACGCATCGTCGGGCATTTTGTTCTTTCTCAGATACATGGTCAGCTTGTCGTATTTTTTGATGCTGAAGTCGGGGAAGCTTTCGGAAAACAGGCCTGCGAGTTTGAGTTCGCTCTTGTCGAGCCCCACGGCGATGGTTCCGGCGGGTACCTTTTCCGCGCGGTCGAGTTTCTCGATAATGTTCTTTGGCTCCTGCGCGTTCAAATTGATTTGCCCCAGAATTTCGTTCGATGCGCCATGCCCGATGATGAGAATGTCATTTCGGATGGAGGGTTTTTCCAATTGCTTTTTGGAATAGCGCTTCATTTCCTCCGAATCCACTCTCAACGGTTCGTCGAAGGTTTTCAGATCCTGGAAATCGACTTTCAGGCTGGTCAGCAAGGCGCGCCCTTCGGGGCCGCCCGTGTAATGGACTTTGCGTTTGATGCCGGTGTCCGGAGCGTAGATGAGATAGTGGATGAGACGGCATGCGATGCGGTCCGCGACGGGATCGTTCTCCGTGCGGTTCGTGACGTCCAGCTGGCAGAAAATCGTGCGTCCTTTGTCGACGATCAGCTCCAGAAGCGGCGTGTACTGCATGTCGAATCCGCCGACGGCGAGCGGCCGCCAGTTGCCGATTTCAGGCTTTTCAATCAGGACGGACGCGACGTTGCCATGGTTTCCGGCCGTCCAGACGCGCGTGTTTTCGAAACCCATCCAGTTCCATTTCGGATTGTGCGTCTCATGTTCCGGTAGATCCAGGAAGGGCGGCGTCAGCGTGGAGTCGCCGCGCCAGTTTTTCAGGGCGGTGTTGGCGGCCCGTTCTTCGTCGTCCTCCATGGGGGACACGCAGTCGATGAAAGCGTGATGGATGCTTTTCGTGACGAACAGTTCGCGCAGGCCGTGGATGTTGGCGCGGAAGCCAAGCCGTTTGGTCAACGCGTCATAGGACTGCTCGAAAATCAGCAGCCTGCCTTTCTGGATGGCATCCGCGAGCCATGTGATGTGGGCCGGATCGTCAAGCGCTTCACGGCCGATGATGATGGGCTCCTTGATTTGTTCGAAATCGACGGTTGCATCCGCCTCGAGCGGCTTCAATTCGAGCATGGAAATTTCCTGCAGATATTTGGTGGTCAAGCCTTTGGGGTCATAGATCCAGGCGGAGAAGCCTTCCAGCAGCTTGTCCAGCGGGGGGAGCGTCTGGAAATCGAACTGGTCTTTCCAGACGTCGCCGTTGTCGAATTTGGCGGTTATCATGATGCGCGAGCCGAACGTATGGGTCTCCAGGCCGGAGTCGCCGACGGTGCAGGAGATTGGGTAGGTGGCGACCGTGCCGGGCTTCAGTTTGGCTTTGAAGGACTTGCGGATGCTTTGGCAACGCCAGTCAACGGTGACGACACGCGTCTTGCGTGTATCGTTGATGAGCACAATGGTCTTCCGGATGGTTTCGCCCTGCCGGTAGCTGTGCGTCTTGTCCGTGACGGAATTCAACGTGTAATCTTCATCGGCCCCTCCGATGAACGCGCAAGTGTCTTGGTTCCAACGGAGGAAGGCTTCTCCGAGCGCTGTCGGCTCCCAGCCTTCCGGAGCCGTTTTCCCGTAGATGAACTGCGACGGCATCGCGTTCATCCTGTCAGGGAAGAGGCCTGGCTGCTTCAGTACGCTGAGGTCGTTCACATGGGCTTTGGGATTGACGTTCTTGGGAGTTTTCCAGAGGGCGCCCTGATCCCATGGAAGCATGGCGGAGACGCCGAAAGTCCTGTGGGAACGCCAGTTGTCCGTCGCGTATTTCGCCATGACCTGATGGTAGAACGGATATTTCGAGACCGGTTTATTGAGTTCGGACCATGCGAACGGCTGTTTTGTCTCCCAAAGCTTCTGCTCATGCGCGATGGCGTCGCCGCCGAAAACGGAGGCCTGGCGGTAGGCGTCTTCGCCGAGTTCGGCCGCGGCGTATTCGGTGGCCCAGAGGCTTTGGAAGGCCTTTGTCCGCCAGATGAACGCGGGGCCGCGGTAGCTTGACCAGCTGGAGATGTGGGGCAGGCCCCATTCAACGAAGAAGACCGGTTTGACGCCGTTGGCCGCCCAGTGCTTCATCCAGTCTGAACGCTCCTGCAACGGCGCCCAGTTCAGATAGATGTTGACGCTGTGGAGGTCTCCCAGATTGCCGGATTCGTGGTGGTACACGAGGCGTGTCGGATCAATCGATTTGACGATTTTCTCCGCGTGGGAGGCCTGGTTGCGGCGGTTTCCGGGCAGCGGGAATTCGGTGTCCTCATCCGTTTCCCGGCGGTATTTGCCGTCGATCTTCAACGGATTCTGGTCGCCGTAGTAGCCGCATGAATTGTGGTTCATGGCGTACATGACGACGGCGGGGTTGTTGGCGACCTTGCGGATGATGGAGCGCGTCATCCATGTGAAGCGGTTGCGCACGCTCAAATCATCGAGCTTCCAGCCGAATTGGTTCAGATGCGGTAGCGAGAAGGACATGAGGAAGCCGTTTTTCTCCGCGGCCCGGAGCAGGCCTTCCAGATAGTTCATGGCGCCGAAGTTGAAGTTGTAGTGTGCGTTGATCAGGAAGTTGAAGCCATATTGGCGCATGCGGCGGAGCATTTCCGCCGCTTCCGGTTCCGCGGAGCATTCGACGCCGATGGACGTTCCCGCTTCGCAGTGGAGGGCACGAAGGTGGATTGGCAAGCCGTTGAGATACAGGTCTTTGCCTCGTGCCTCGAATTCGCGGAATCCGAACGTGAAGGGGATTGTGCGATCGATGAGCGTAAGGCCGTCGGCGGAATAGAGGGAGACGGACGCCGTAAGCAGCTGCGGGTCGTCCAGTTCCCAGAGCGGGGCCTTTTTCCATTCGGATGTGAGAACGATGGAGTTGTTTTCGTTGGGGATGGACGGAAGCTTTTGGCTGAAGGTTTTGACGGATCCGTCCGGAAGCGTCACGTCCGCGGCGATTTTGTAGGGGACGTTGGCGGCGTCCTCCAGATCCGTCCGGAAGGTGATCGTGCCGTTTTTGACGGACGGGATGGCCTGGACGAAGGCGATCCGCTGCCCTTTGGGGCGGGAAATGAGAAACACGTCGCCGTTGATGCCTTTGTTCTTGACGACGGCCTTGTCTTTGACGATGCGGTCCGGCGCCATGAACGCGTCCATCGTGTCTGACAACGGGATGGCTTCGACGAGAATCGCGATGGACTGGCGTCTGCCGGGAATGAGCTTGTCGGTCAGATCGACTTCGCCGCCGGGGAACCACACGTCGCCGGCCTTCACGTTGTCCACGAACACTTTCGCATGCGTGTTGACCAGCGAGAAATCCATGACGATCTGGCGCCCCTCCCAATGCGGGGGGACGTTGATCGTGCGTTTGTACCACGCCTTTTCGGGAACGGCGTTTTCCTTCGTGAGAAAATTGTCCTCCAGATACTGCGCGAGAATCGGTGACTGGTAAGCCTCGTCGTCGTCCCAGCGGTCCGGCCAGATGGCGGGCAGCTTGAACCATCCCCAGCAGTCGTCGTTCGCGGGGATGATGTCCTCCGCTTTTTTCGACGTGTCCTTTCCGTCCGCCGCGGCGGCTTCGGAGAGGACGGGGCGGAATTGCCAAAGGCCGTTCATGGAGATGCTTTCGCGTGTCGGCGTCGTGCGTGTCCAGGCGTCTTCGATCGACTGCGCGGCCTCTTCGTGCATGGGGCACGGGGCGTTGGCGGGCTTGTCCAGACGATAGGCGGTCACGGTGAACTTGATGTTTTTGAATTCGACCAAACCGGAAGGCGCGAACAGGGAGGCGTTGAAGTGAAGCTTCACGGCGCCTTTCGGAATGATGTAGCGGCGGATGCAATGGCGCCATTCAGACGTGCCGGTCCAGCCGAAAACGCGCGGCCAGCCGCCGACCTGTTTGCCGTCCGCGTCATAGAAGGCCATGGCGAGGCGGGCCGTATGCCAGTTCTCCTCCCCCTGGATGACGTCCGTGGTTCTCATCCAGAAGTCGAGTTCGAGATGGGCGTATTCCGGCTTGAGATTAAGATCTTGCGACAGGCCGGCGTTGCGGGCGTTCAGGATGACCGCCTTGTTCATGCCGTCCGCGTCCGGTATGATGCGCACGACAGTGTCGCATTTCCAGCCGATGGGCTTCCCTTTTTCGTCCAGTTCGGATAAGTCGGGGTTGACGACGAGCTGCTGTGCGAACAGCGCCGTCGTCAGAAGAAAGAAGAAATAAAAGATGATTTTCATGTTATGGTCAAAAAAATGGATGCATTTCACGGTTGTATCTATATAAATTATTGTATAAGGGTGTATATTTCAACAAAGCGTTGATGTAAAATATGAATTATTAATAAAAAATTGTCCGGAAGGCCGGGCGAAGGAGCAGCCATGTCGTTTCTGTATCAGAAGAAAATAGAAGTCCGTCAATCGGTCGATGTATTCGTGGCGGGCGGCGGTCCGGCCGGCGTCGCCGCGGCGTTGGTCGCCGCGCGAGCGGGCAAAAGCGTTTTTCTCGCGGAGGGCGAGGCTTGTTTCGGCGGCATGGGAACCAGCGGTCTCGTGCCTGTGTTCATGACATTCGGTGACGGCGTGAACTTCCTCGCGGGCGGCATCGGCCGTGAAATCTATGACAAGCTCAATGCGATGAAAGATGCGAAGACTCTGGCCGCCAACAGGATGGGATGTCCTGCGGAGTTGATGAAACGGCTGTACGACAAGCTGCTGACGGAGGCTGGCGTGAAGCTTTCGCTGATGACGCAGGTCGTCGATGTCGTGATGGAAGGGCATTCCGTCAAACAGCTGATCTGCCATGCGAAGAGCGGATTTTTCGCCATCGAGGCGAAAATGGTCATCGACGGCACGGGCGACGGCGACATCTGCGCATGGGCGGGTGCGCCATTCGAGAAGGAGGAGACGATGCCGGGCACGTTGTGCAGCCTGTGGGGCTACATCGACTACGAGCGCCGTCAGCAGAATCCCGTGAACGTCCATGAGCAGCTGATGCGCGCATTCGAAGACGGCGGCATCTTCACGGTGAACGATCCGCACCATTCCGGCATGTTCCGCATCGGCGAGCATACGGCGGGCGGCAACATGGGCCATGCCTTCGGCATCGACGCGTTGGACGAGCAGTCGCTGACGGAGCATCTGATCGCCGGCCGCAAGATGATGCCGGAATTCGAAGCGTTCTACAAGAAGTACATTCCTGGTTTCGAGAATGTTACGTTGCTCCAGACTGGAGCGTTGATGGGCATCCGCGAAAGCCGTCGCATCATGGGCGACTATGTTCTGGACATGGCGGATTTCACGGCGCGGGCCGTCTTCGACGACGAAATAGGCCGCTACTGCTATCCCGTCGACATCCATCCGTCCAAGCCGGATCCGAAACTGTACGCGGCTTTCGAAAAGGAATTCGGCAAAACAGGCCGCTATGGAAAAGGCGAGAGCTACGGCATCCCGTACCGTACGCTGACGCCGCGCAATCTGGACAACGTGCTGGTCGCGGGCCGTTGCATCAGCACGGACCGCAAACTGCAGGGCTCCGTCCGCGTCATGCCGGGCTGCTACATCACGGGGCAGGCCGCAGGCATGGCCGCTTGCGAGGCCTTGGACAAGGCGACGGACATCCGCGGCATCGACGTCCATGTCCTGCAGAAACGTCTGCTGGACATGGGGGCCTTCCTGCCGAATTACAAGTGATTAGTGGTCAGTGGTCAGTGATTAGTGGGCAGTTGTCGGAATTAAAATATTTGACGAAGAAAACTGTTGTTCCCAAACAATTCATGAAATCGTTGTTGTCATATTCCATTCTCCTGTTGCTTTTGGCCTGCCGCCTTCAAGGCGGAAAGGTCGAAAGCCGCGACGTCGTTGAAGAAAGCGGCGTGCGGGTGCGCAAGACGGTCGTGACGGTCGTCGCGTGGAGCCTTCCGGACCCGACGCGCACGGACACGAACACTCGTGCGCAAGTGGCCGTCATGAAGGAGTTTGTGAAACAGTATCCGCAGATCGTGCAGAAAAAGTACCGTGCACGCTACGAAGCGGATCCGGACAAATACGGCAAGTTTGACTGGGGGAACGTCATGGTGGAGCTTGTACCGCGGAGCGGCATCCAGGTGGAAGGGACTGGACTGGATTCGGGGCCGTTGATGGCGATCGCGGGCGGCGTGGCGCCGGACATCATGTACGTCAATTTCCGTCAATCGGACACGTATATCCAGGAGGGGTTCCTCTATCCGCTTGACAAGGCGGAGGACGGCTATTTCACGGGCATGAACGATGACGAGCGTTCGTTCATCTACCATGAAAAAGTCATGCCGGTCGTGAGGCGGAAAGGGCCCGGCGGCGAGCATGTGTGGGCGATGCCGACGGGCGGCCTGCTCGGCAAGGTCTTCCTCTACAGGAAGGATCTGCTGGCGAAATACGGCGTGGCGGAGCCGAAGCCCGACTGGACATGGGAGGATTTGTTCGACGCCTGCCGGAAGATCACGCATCCCGCGGAGGGAACCTACGGCATCCGTTTCGGCAAAGGAAAGGACGAGAGCTGGTATTGGGTCACGTTCCTCTGGTCCGCCGGCGGCGATGTCATGGCCTATGACGCGGAGAAGGACGAGTGGACGGCGACGTTCGATTCGGATGAAGCGGTGACGGCGCTGGATTTCTATGTCCGCCTCACGTCGGAGCATTGGCGCGACCCGCTGGACGGTCGTGACCGCTATGGCTACGCGACGAAGGAGACGGATTCCGACCAGAAGTGGGAGCTCGGCCAGATCGGATTCTTTCCGACCTA
>JAEEGI010020444.1_pt1 | contig 13260 bp, 14 predicted proteins | sample 8958751 | NCBI WGS metagenome assembly JAEEGI01 (sample SAMN16246545, study PRJNA631951) | gut metagenome | biome: gut microbiome; feature: rumen; material: KS-attached | host: Bos | place: Iran: Karaj | collected 2018-10
ATCCTTGGTTATGAACGGATTACGGAACTCCTGGACCCTTGCCACCAGAAAGGGATCTACGGGGACATGGAAGCCGGACTCATCTCGGAGGACACCTTCCGGGCGGAGGTGCTGCGCGAGTCGCGGCCCGGCTGCGTCCCGTCCGACGTGGACCGGGCGATGGCCGGCCTGCTGACCGGAATGGACCCGGCCAAGGTCACCCTGCTGGTCTCCCTGGCGGAACGGTATCCCGTCTACGGCCTCTCCAACAACAATGAAATCTCCGTCAAACGGATGCATGAAATCTACGAGGAGAACGGACTTCCCTGGCGGCAGGTCTTCCGGAAAGAATTCATTTCCAGCCGGATGAAGCTGCTCAAGCCTTCCCCGGAAATCTTCGCCCGGGCGCAGGCCGAAATCGGAGTCCCCGCAGCGGATATCCTTTTCGTGGACGACTCGCAGCGCAATGTGGACGCCGCCCTCGCGGCCGGCTGGCAGGCCGTCCGGTACGAACCCGGTTCCGACCTTGCCGCCTGTATCGCGGATTTTTTGTAAATTTGTCCCATGTCGCTGTTCAACTATTTCCGGATCAGCAAGCCTTCCGCGGCGAAAGTGCCGGCGGAGCAGGTGGATGAAGAGTACAAACGGCTCAGGACAAGGACGTTCTGGGGCGTTACCACGGCCTACATCTTCTACTATGTGTGCCGGATGACCCTCGGCGTGGTGAAGCAGCCCGTCATCGACGGGGGCGTGCTCTCCGCGGGAGAGCTCGGCGTCATCGGCTCCATCTTCTATTTCGTGTACGCGGCCGGCAAGTTCACCAACGGTTTCATCGCGGACTACTGCAACATCCGGCGGTTCATGGCCTGGGGCCTGGGGGTTTCGGCCGTCATCAACCTGGTTCTCGGCATCCTGGGCCTGCTGCACGGGCCGCTGGGAATCGGATCTGTTGTCCTGTTCATCACCTTCGCCCTCCTGTGGGGCGTGAACGGCTGGGTGCAGTCGATGGGATCGCCTCCCGGAACCATCAGCCTTTCCCGCTGGTTCCCCTTGTCGAAGCGCGGAACGATGTACAGCATCTTCAGCTCCACCCCGTCCTTCGGCAAGGCCCTGACCATGATCGCCACCGGCTTCATCGTCGCCATCGCCGGCTGGCAGTGGGGATTCGTGGCCGCGGCCGCAGCCGGCGTCATCGGCACGGTCATCGCCCTTGTCTTCATTTCGGACACCCCGGAAAGCAAGGGACTTCCCACCGTGCAGGAACTCGCCGGCGAACCCTTGAGAACCCTGGACAAGAAGCCCACGCAGGAACTCCAGAAATGGGTTTTCAAGCATCCGGGCATCTGGGTCATCGCCATTTCCAGCGCCTTCATCTACATCACCCAGCACGCGGTGAGCGACTGGGGCGTGCTGTTCCTCCAGAAGCAGAAGACCTTCTCGCTGGAGAGCGCCACGCAGATTATCGGCATTTCCGAAGCCTTCGGCGTGGTGGGAAACATCCTCGCCGGCTGGATTTCCGACCGCCTGTTCCATGGCAACCGCGCCCGTCCCGTCGTCATCGCCGGCGCGCTCACTGTCGTCACCCTGGCCCTGTTCCTGTTCACGGGCGGAACCTACTGGATGAACATCCTGTACATCGCCATCTTCAGCATGGCTTTCAGCGTGGTGTTCTGCATCGTCGCCGGCCTGATGGCCCTGGACTTCGTCCCGCGCAAGGCCACCGGCGCCGCCCTGGGCATTGTCGGAATCTCCAGTTATGCGGCGGCGGGCCTGCAGTCCATCGTCTCCGGCTTCCTCATCGATGGCAACGCCACCGACGGAGTCTACGACTTCGGTCCCGTCTCCATCTTCTGGATCATTGCCTGCCTCATCGCTTTCGTCCTCCCCGTCATCGGATGGAAGTATCTGAGAACGAACGAATAACGAACTAAACAATCTCCCCATGATCCATGATTCCCTTGCCGGCCTGATCGGCAACACGCCCCTCCTGCGGGTATCCGGCTTCGAGGACCTGCAGGCCGACCTCCTTGTCAAACTGGAGTATTTCAACCCCGGCGGCAGCGTCAAGGACCGCGTCGCCCTTTCGATGATCGAGGATGCCGAATCCTCCGGCGCGTTGCAGCCCGGAGCCACCATCATCGAACCTACCAGCGGAAACACCGGCGTGGGCCTCGCCTGGGTCGGTACCGCCAAGGGGTACAAGGTCGTCCTGACCATGCCCGATACGATGAGCCAGGAACGGCGGAACCTGCTGAAGGCTTTCGGTGCCCGCCTGGTCCTCACGCCCGGCTCCGAAGGGATGAAAGGAGCCATCCGCAAGGCCACGGAACTGCGCGACGCCACGCCGGGCGCCGTCATCCTGGGCCAATTTGACAATCCCGCCAATCCCGCCGTCCACTTCCGCACGACCGGCGAGGAAATCTGGCGCGACACGGCTGGAAAGGTCGATGTTTTCGTCGCAGGCGTGGGTACCGGAGGTACCGTCAGCGGAACGGGAAAGGCCCTCAAGGCCCATAAGCCCTCCGTGGAAATCGTCGCCGTGGAGCCGGCCGGATCGGCCTTCCTCTCCACCGGCGTCGCCGGACCGCACAAGATCCAGGGAATCGGAGCGGGCTTCCGGCCGAACACCTTCGACGGTTCCGTCGTGGACCGCATCATCCCCGTCTCCGATGCGGACGCCGCCCGGGGAGCCCGGGAAATGGCCGCCCGGATGGGACTCCTGACGGGCATCAGCTCCGGCGCCGCCTTCTCCGCCGCCCTCAGCCTGGCCCGGAAGCCGGAATACGCCGGCAAGACCATCGTCGCCCTCCTTCCCGACACCGGCGAACGGTACCTTTCTACCGGACTCTTTGACGCAGAGTAGCATGGAACTCTCCCTCAACCAAACCATCGGCCACCTCAAGGTGATGATGGCCCGCGTCAAGGACGCCGTCTTCCCGGAGTACAGCGACGGGCAGGAGACCTATGTCCTCCGGAGCATCCAGACCGAACTGGAAGCCGTTACGGACACCGCGACAGCCGTTGCCTTCCTGGAACGGCTGCCCGGAATCCGGGAACTGCTGGCCACCGACGTGGAGGCCATCGCCCACAACGACCCCGCCGTGAAGTCCCGCCAGGAAATCGTCTTCTGCTATCCCGCCGTGACGGCGATGCTCTATTACCGCACCGCCCACGAACTCTACCTCCTCGGCGTCCCGGTGATCCCGCGGATGCTCACGGAGTACGCCCATTCCAACACGGGCATCGACATCCATCCCGGCGCGGTCATCGGCGACCATTTCGCCATCGACCACGGCACGGGCATCGTCATCGGCGAAACCGCCGTTATCGGAAGCCATGTTACGCTGTATCAAGGTGTTACCCTGGGTGCCCGGAACTTCTCTTATGGCGAAGACGGACGGCCTCTGAACCTGCCCCGCCACCCCATCCTGGAAGACGGCGTGACGGTCTATTCCAACGCCTCCATCCTGGGCCGCGTCACCATCGGCCGGGACTCGGTCATCGGCGGCAACGTCTGGCTCACCCGCTCCGTACCGGAAAAGTCCCGCATCTTGCAGGGCAAGACACAGGACTTCTCTTTCACGGACGGCGCCGGAATCTGAGACCGACGAAGCGATGATCCCGATCCAGACTTGTAACTTACTTCAAAAGTCAAAGAAATACAATAGTTTCCAAGATTCCAACGACGGAACTTGCCGTTCCGGTATCAGAACAGTGAGTATGCGATTCGGAAGGTAATCCCATGGGACGTCACGGGAGTTTTCACCCATCCATAAGACCCGTATCCGACAGGGAGCCAAACCTTATCCATCCCCGTGAGGAACTGATAGCCCACCGAGAATGAGAACCGTTTCAGCGACACGCCTGCGGAAGGATTGGCCGTGAAGTTGTTGGAAGACCTGGCCAAGCAGAACAATCCGCCCAGCCTTAAGGAAAAGAATGGAGTGAATCTCCCCCTCTCAGGCAGCGTATACCGGCCTTCCACGAAAACCGGGAGGAAAACATCCTCCGTGAAGAAAGAATAGGAGGCTCCCGCTCCCAGGCCGGTGAACAGATGATCGTCCCACGCTACACCATGGCAAGTCTCCAGGAGTCCTACCAGTCCCCGGCCGTTTTTCATGAAGGTCGGCATCATGGTGAAGCTAACGTCACTGGCATAACGGGGCGAAACTATTTCCTGATTGTCCAATAATTGGATCGGTGCCTCGAAATTGAGTTTCCGGTTTTGGGCGGCCGCAGAAACAACCATCATCGCAGCCGTAATCATAGTAAGGACCTTCTTCATTGTATATTACTGTTTTGCAAACATTTTACGTAAGTCTTCAAGGGTGGCCGGACCCTCCAGGTACAAGATGGTTATCTTCCATTGCCCGTCAACGGGGCGGGCTTGATAACACAGGTAACGGTTGTTCCTTCCCTCGGATTTGGGTTGGAGCAAAGCATAGGTCAGGAGGGAACCTGTCTTCTCCGTTTCCCGGTCATCGGTCGCAGCGGCATCCGCTTCAACGAGTGATGCCACTTTCGCCGCCAGTTCTTCTCCTACCTGGAAACTGACGCCCTTATAGTAATCCAGTTTATAGGTGGCCATACCACCCCCCCCGGACTTCAGTGACGACCATCATCTTGCCGGGAACGACCTCTCCCTGGAAAACAGGGTAAGTCTTCAAATCCTGTTGGGCATTCATCGAAGTGCCCAGCAGGAACAGGAAACAAAGGGTTATAAGCATTTTTCTCATCGGTCGAACAATTCTTTCAGGTTCTGTTCGGCAGCCGTGTCGGTGCCGAAGAAATCGGTCAAGGAAGACTCGACGGCGGCCAGCCCGCCGTACTCCTTCTCTTCCAAAATGTATTTTTGTGTCGATGTCAATTCACTGTCAATCTTCCGCTTCAGTTCATCGTATGTCCGTTCCCTCTCTGCCGCATCCAGGCTCTCGTCGACCATATCCTTCTCCAATGGACCTCCTCGCTTCCGTCGCTTCTCATTGAGGCTCGCATTCTTTACCGTCTTCGTCAACAACGCCTCGGCTTCTTTTTCAGACCGCAACGGATAATGCCTTCTCCACAGTCGAAGGTCGGGTAATGCCCGTCGGCTTTTATGATATTCATAATTTTATTTTATGATTTTCATAAAATTGGCATTATCTTTGTCTACAGGAAGCGCAAACAAAAATGACAACGAAATGACTAATTCAACCCAAAAGAGCATCCGGAATCTCTCCATCGCCATTCTCGCCATCGGTGGCATTACGCTAATTTACACGTATGTTCAGCTGATTTCCCAGTTGTGGCTGAACAACTTCATCGTTCCCATAACCTGGAACCCGGACATCAAAGGCTGGCAGATCTTCATCCTTGCCGCCCGGTTCGTCGGCATCACTCTTCTTTTCGCCCTGTGCTGCGTTTTCCTGTACCGCACGAACAAGGGACTTGGAGAAGGTGAGGTTTTCCCGAAATCCAACATCCCGATCATCCGCTGGACCGCACTGGTCGCCGCGCTCCTCGCTTTTGTTCATTCCAATTACGACGCAGTGGTAAAGGGTGAATCGGAACTGATGCTCGATTCCAATACCATCCTCATTCCGCTCACCGTCCTTCTTTTTGCAGGGCTCTACAAAATGGCCTATCTGGCCGCAAAAGACAGCAAACTCGCGATATGATTACCGTCAATCTCGACAAAATGCTCTGGGAGCGCCATATGAAACTCTCGGAACTGTCCGAAAAGATCAGCATCTCGATGACGAACCTTTCCCTGCTCAAGACAGGGAAAGGCCGGGCCATCCGCTTCTCCACGCTCAACAAACTCTGCAAGGTGCTCAACTGCCTGCCCGGCGACATCCTGGACTACCAGCCCGATCCGGAAGGCATTGAGATGGAGGAAGATATCTATGCGGATTGAATTATCCCTGGCCGCTCTGTTGCTGCCAGTTATGCTGTATGCGCAAGAAAACGTCAAGATCAAAGGAAGGATTGTCGACGAACAGGGCGATGCCGTAGAATATGTGCAGGTCGGCGTGCCCAAGCTCCAGATAGGGACAATATCCACCGTTGACGGACGTTTTGAGATTGACATTCCCTGCGACACGCTGGAATTCTTTCACGTTTCCTATCAGCCGACGGCATTTCCGGTCACCGGACCTGCCGATGATGTGGTCATCGTCCTTCACGAACAGGAACTGCCACCTGCCGTTTTCATTGGAGGGAATACAAAGGAAAAATACCTCATCCATCCGGGCGTGAAGATCAACGAACGGATCGGAGGCGCCGATTTTTACCGTCCCGGTGGTGGCGGGAAAGGCGCGGAACTGGGCTGTATCGCAAAGGCCAGGAAACCCTTCCTGATAAAAGACATCCAGTTCACGATCCTGGACAACCACATCCCGGGATGCGTCGCATCCATAAATGTTTACCGCATTGAGGGTAATCCGGAGACTTTCGTCAACGTACTGCACAAGCCCCTCTATGTCAACATCATAGAATCTGATTCCCGGCAGGATTACAGCGTGCAGCCAGACGAGAACATTCTGCTGGAACCCGGCAAATACTTCGTAGCGATACAGATTGTGGCCACCGATGACGAGGCGGTCCACAGAATCTTGGAAACACCCGAATCGGAACGTCACCCCAGGGCCCTTCACATGTCCACCGCACTTTATTTCAAGAGCAGTTATGAGCGCTATTCCGCCATGGGAAAAATGATGAAGATTCCTGTCAACATCGGCGTCGCCGTCAAAGGGCTGGAGTATCAATGATGCCAATGTACAATTCTCGTAATGCAAGTGCTTGTACAGGTCCAGACATTGGACCGGTACGAGCACCCGTTCACGGGGTCTGCGGAAGGAACTTCCATAATCTTCTGTAATTCAATGCACTGTCAAATCACGACCGGCAGACCCCTGGAAAAAACCAGAGGTCTGCAGATGAGTGTTTTGCAAGTGATTATCCGTCAGGTGGTTTCGAGGAAGTTCCCCGCAGCCCGAAACCAAGACCAGGCAAAAAACAAAGCCGGCCTCGGATCATTTCCGAAGCCGGCTTATGTGCGGTAGATGAGAGTCGAACTCTTTAAAAATGGGCCATCAATAGAATTCATTGTGTTTAATGTAACTTATTGATATGATGCAATTTGAAAACACGCCATCATCGACAGGGTCCGTCAATTCAAATCAAGAAAAAGCAAAATAAATCAGTTAAGTCGCCAAAAAGTCGCCAAAAATTACTAACTTTGGCGAGTGATATTGATGGATCATGGCGACAATTGTTTACTCTCTTTCGGCTAAGAAAGACAAGACTACGGGGAAGCAGGAAATCCTGATGCGTTTCTTCCATGGCCGGCTAAACCAGCGGGCCAAAACTAATCTCTTTACCTTCGCAGAGTACTGGGACGAAAAAAACCAGAGCAACAAGATTCCAAAAATCCGGTTCATGTCCGAGGAAAAGGCTGCTCTTGTCAAGAGTCTCCAGCAAGTGAACAAGGAATTGGAGGAGATTTCCACCTTCATCCAAGAGGAGTTCATTAAAGCCGGAGCCGGAAAGATTGAGCTCGTGGATAAGTGGCTTTCTTCTAAGCTGCTGGACCGCATCAACATTCCCAAAGGTGAACGAAAGAGTACGGTGGACAATTCGACCATCTCTACATTGGCGCACTTCATTGAGGTGCACGATATCTCTGAATCCCAGAAGCGACAGTACAAAGTCTTATATCGGGCGCTCCAGCGGTTCACACTTTATACCGGTACAAGCATTGAACTGGATGAACTGACGGCTGATACACTTCGGCAGTTCGCTGATTATCTTTCGACAGAGCATCAATTCATTGGTAAGGATAAAGAAGGGAAACCTATCATTATCGACAGTCGTTATCAAGAAGTCTATGACCAAGTACCCGAGTGTCGCTACCCGAAACCTCGTGGTAAGAATGATATCATTGGAACCATGTCTCGTTTCCGGACTTTCGTCAAATGGGCCAAGAAGAATCACCTGACTACCAACGAACCTTTCGACGAGTACGAGATTGGACAGCCGATGTACGGAACGCCGTTCTATATCACTAAGGAGGAAAGGAATATCCTGTATGCAGCAGAGTTCCCAAAGAATCCGGGGCTTGAAATACAACGTGACATCTTCGTCTTTCATTGTTTCATCGGTTGCCGGGTCGGAGACCTGCTTCAGATGAAGAAGAGTAACGTAATCAATGGTGCTATCGAATATGTTCCTCGCAAAACAAAGGAAGGACGGCCGATTACGGTACGGGTTCCCCTTGGCCCTACAGCCCTGGAAATCCTGGAACGATATCCCGATGTTCCCGGGAATCGCCTTCTTCCCTTCACTTGCGCCCAGGATTATAACCGCAACATCAAAAAGATGCTCCGCCTCGCCGGAATCGATCGGCAAGTAACAGTCATCAATTCTCTGACCCGAGAAGAAGAGCAGCACCCAATCTGGGAGGTCGCCAGCTCCCATATGGCCCGTCGTGTTCTGGTTGGGAATCTCTACAGGGAACTCAAGGACCCCAATCTAATTGCCAAGATTTCCGGGCACGTTGAGAACTCCAAGGCTTTCAACCGTTACCGGAACATTGATGAAGAAATGGCCAAGGAAGTCATCTTGAAATTGGAATAGTATTGTTATATTTGTGAGTATTCGGGGCTCTTCTATACTAGTTGAAGAAATGGGATGGAAGACATTGTTTGTTTTAATTAGGATATAGAACAAAATGGACAGCAAGGAGTTTCTCTATACGGATTACGAAATTCCCGAGGATGAGTCAGTTATCTGGCGATACTTGGATTTCCCAAAATTCGTTTCTCTGTTGAAGGATAAAGCCTTATTCATGACTCGAGCAGATAAGTTTGAGGATGGTTTTGAAGGTGCTGTTTGTGAGTTGAAGAATAAACAACAATACGATGAGGCGTTATCCGAGTACTATTCTTCCATTGTAGAAGGCACGCTATCGGTAGTTCATCTGGTAGAGGATTCTCATACGGCTAATGAACTTATTCGAAAGAATTCTTTCATCAGTTGCTGGTATGAAAGCCCCCATGAGTCAATGGCGATGTGGCGATTATACGCCGCCAGTAACGAGCCTAAAGGAGTAGCCATAAAAAGTAATGTCGGAAGTCTACGGAAATCCATCGGTCATGATGTGGAAATCGGTAGAATTCAGTATATAGATTACTCAAAAACATGGCTTAATCCAAATGAGGCACTTTGGAGGAAACGGCTTTCTTTTGAATATGAACATGAAGTTAGAATCCGGATTACGCCTAAAGGTGGTTTGTCCAAGACTCCGCCTGAAAACATGATGTTACCCGTTGATCTTAATACCCTTATTAAGGCTGTTTATGTCTCGCCTATGGCGGACAATTGGTTTAAGGATGTGGTTAGCGATGTGATGATGAAATATGATATTGAAAAAGATGTGTTTCATTCACAATTAGATAGCTCCGCCCTGTTTTGAGTAAAGGTTTGGTGCTTAATATCTATCCGGAATCATTCTACCCATTTTGCATGTCAAAAAGCAGATGAGCCGGTTGCCCTCATCCTAGAATCAGAGCGTCCTGCATTTAGTCGTGTAGTTGTTGCTTCATACGGCATTCAAGCAAGAGCTACTTCCCCTCTCCTGCGACAACAATAATGCAAAATCCACATTATTTCCAGCCAAATCTCGATACAACAGACTGTCTTGGCGGATAATTACCTCGATGAAGATGTGTTGATTTGACCTATGACTGCGTTAAATCCGTTTATCCTCAGGAGGATATTATGGGAATTCTTGAAATAACACGTGGTGATAAAAACACGATGCCAAGTCATTGTTATAAAATTTCAGAACCTTTACAATGCAGCCGTTAGCGAGAATCAATTGGTTATGATGCAGAATTTGGGAAAATATGAGTTCGAGGGTTTTAAACGGATTCCATTGATTTAGTTTAAGGACATGAGGGAGGGTATAAGGCCAAGGGGCGTCTGGCAGTTTTTCTGGATTAGGAAGTTGTCCCGTGTGAGGTGACAAGTTATATGATGAATCCAAATGCTAAATGGGACAATACTTGAATTAAATGTGGAAATACTACTATAATTTCAGAAAAACCTTTATTTTTGTATATTAAAGATGTAAGAATGATGGACAAGATAGAAGACAAATGGCCCTCTCTGGCGAAGCCACCAGTGGTTACTGCCATCTTTCAACTGAAATTTGATAACGGTTCGGTGAAGGTGGAGGATTATCTGAAATTTGACCATTTATTCATGCGTGACTTTCAGAAACGTAGTGAGAATATTGAGTCCAGTCTGAGTTTTGGTCCTGCTACCAGAATACCGTTGGGTAAGGCACAGGTGAGCGGTGTGACGAATACAAGGCGAACTGGTTATGTGTATGTTACGACCGACCAAAAAGAAAAGCTCTCTTTGTCGGAAAGTGATATTACCTATACTACCGAAAAACCTTACGAAGGATGGGATGCGTTCAAAGAAACGGTAATCAAGGTATTGAGGATCCTGTCTCCCATGATGGAGAACGTAACGGTGAGAAGGACATCCATTCGTTTTATCAATCAATTCAAGTTTGATGAGTTTAGTGATCCCACTGTTTACTTTAACTCGCAAGTGTTTTCGACGGAAGGTGCAATGCCCTACCCGCTAATGAGGTATGGGTTTAGGTTGACGTATGATGTAGAAGAGGGTATTTATTCTATCGTAAACCAAAATGCCGAGCATCTGCCTGAAAAATATGTTTACATTTTCGACATTGACGTGTTGAACAGGAATAACTTCTTATACGATGTTAATTCTATTGCAGAAACTATGGAAGGGTTGAGAAATATCAAGAACAGAATATTCTTTGATAATGTAACCGAAAAAACTTTAGAGACGTGCAACTGAAAGACATTAAACAAGGATGGAAGCCAGTTACTCTCGCCGTAGGGCTGATGGCTGGTATGCCCGGTAGTATGTATGCCTCTGTTGATCAGTATAGTCGGATTGATACTGTCTTGACTAATCATTCCACATCGCGATACATTACAGAAGTGAATGATCCTTCTGAACTTATGATCAATGGCAAGTTGATGTTTGATGCGCTAGAGTCATCGTGGCGAAAAGAAACCGTTTTTTTGTCATCGGTGAAAGACATCATAGAGCAGCGAGATTTCCAAGCTATCGTTGCTATGGGCGCTCAGGCTGTTCCTTTCATCGGGCAGTCTATAGAGACACACCCTTCGACACTGGTATGGGCGTTGAATATGATATTCAATGGGAAGATTTCTGAAAAGAAAGACTTGACGATAGGAGAGGCTTGCAGGCTATGGGTAAAGGAACTGAGGCGGCAAGGTTGGATGTAATTAGCGTGTTCCCGGGACTTAGTTCTGATGATCATTTTGATGTCACGAGTCCGGAAGACCCGAGTTACAATTGTATTGCATGGGCATATCAGATTAAAGGAAGATGGATGTGGCCTCCGGCAGGTATCCCTGTGAGTTTAGATGCTGTGTCATATTGGCCCGATGAGAATGCGAGTACCGACGTGGAACGTTTTGTTGAGGCATTTAGTATGAAAGGGTATGAAAAATGTGAAGATGCTAGTTTTGAAGATGGTTATAGGAAAATAGCTCTCTATGTGAAACCTGGAACACAAGAATGCACACATGCCGCGCGTCAGCTTTCAAGTGGTTTTTGGACAAGCAAACTCGGACAATGGTATGATATACAGCATTCAACACCAAAAGAGATAGAGGGACGTTGTTATGGAGTAGTATACTGCTATATGAAGCGTGAGTTCCGATAGTTCTCCCAATTAGGGAATAAGACAATTCACGGGTCTCTGGTGTTTTCCATGGACCTCTTTTTGTTTCGGATGCTTTTTCTTTCGTAGGGATTCATTTTGCTTATCATCCCTTATCAAACTGACATAATCTTCAGACAATTGGTATACTACTTGAAAACCTCTTCGTATTTACAGCCCCTTTGGCACAAAGCCGATAACTCATTCCGTTTGATTAAGCAACAGTCTTTTAGGAGGATCTTTGTAGGGCGTCCCTTCATCATCATCCTGTAGTTGACAGAAATCAAAGATATTTTCCGCCAAATCTCTAATGGTTTATTGGTTTTGGCTGAAAATTATTCATATCTTTGTATTGAATAATGCAGGTATTATGTTGATAGGTCGAAAACATGAACAAGAGGTGTTACGGAATGCACTTCATAAGGATCAATCCCAATTCATTGCTGTCTATGGTAGGAGGCGTGTTGGGAAGACTTTCCTCATTCGGGAAACGTTTAATTATAAATTCACGTTTCAACACACTGGATTGGCTGACGGAAAGACATCGGATCAACTAGCTAACTTCCAAGAGTCTCTGAAGGAATATGGGTATTCAAATGCACCTCTTCCTTCTAGTTGGTTGGATGCGTTCAACTTGCTAAAGGTACTTGTTAAGCAATCCAGGGCGAAGAAAAAAGTTTTATTTATTGATGAATTGCCGTGGCTGGACACCTCAAAATCTGGTTTTCTCACCGCATTAGAGCATTTCTGGAATGGATGGGCAACAAATCGAAAAGATATCGTCCTGATTGTTTGCGGTTCTGCGACATCGTGGATCATCAACAAGATAATTAATAATCATGGAGGGTTACATAATCGAGTGACAGACAGAATACTGCTTCAACCCTTCACATTGGCGGAATGTGAGTCTTATGCGAAATCTCTCGGCCTAAAGATGGAGCGAGAGCAAATCCTTGAAGGGTATATGATTCTTGGTGGTATCCCTTATTATTGGAGTTTCTTGTCAAAGAAAATGAGCTTGGCTCAGAATATAGATAGTCTTTTCTTTGCTAAGGATGGCAAATTAAGAGATGAATTCGATCATCTATACGCCTCTCTTTTCAAGAAGAAAGAACCATACATAGCAATCGTTTCTGCGCTTGGGAAAAAGAAGATAGGTCTGACTAGAGATGAGCTTATTCAAGAACTCAATATCAAAGCCGGGGGTTATCTCTCCAGACGCTTAGTGGAGTTAGAACAGTGCGGTTTTATTCGGAAATATAGCACTCCTGGGAAGTCAGTGAAAGACGCATTATATCAACTCTTGGATAATTACACCATTTTTTACTTCCGCTTCATTCAGCACAACACTTCTGATGACGAGCATTTCTGGCTATCGTCTATCGATGCTCCTTTCCATCGTATTTGGGAAGGTCTTGCTTTTGAACGAGTTGTTCTCCAACACATTCCCCAGGTAAAGAATGCTTTAGGAATTAGCGGCGTACTGAGCAGCGTGTATTCGTGGA
>JAEEGI010020447.1_pt1 | contig 13259 bp, 7 predicted proteins | sample 8958751 | NCBI WGS metagenome assembly JAEEGI01 (sample SAMN16246545, study PRJNA631951) | gut metagenome | biome: gut microbiome; feature: rumen; material: KS-attached | host: Bos | place: Iran: Karaj | collected 2018-10
ATTAAATTTCTTTTTTTTTTCATTTTTTTAATTTTTAATGATTTAATATTGAATATATATATTATATGATTGATAATATATTAATATATTATAAAGAAAATAAAAAAACAATTATGTGAATAAAAAAAGGAAAATCCCTAATCAAAATTATCAAAAAGATTTGCTTTTTTCAATAAATTTTCCTATCTAATGATTATAATTATTCACAAAAAAATATTTTAAAATTAATTTTTACAGCACTTAAATATCATCAATTAATAGATTAAATTTTTTCCAAATTTGATGTTTTTAAATTTAAAATAAGAATTAAAAATCAGATATTTTGTGAGTTTTAAGGAAAAAATATTTGATAAATTCAAATAAACATTAATAATCAAGATTAATAAAATTTTGGTCCTAAAGTAATTAAAAGTTGATTTTTTTATAAAAATATTTTTTGAAATATGATTATATATTATATTCTCATTTTTTCATTTTCAAATTTTAATTTTTTAGTTAAAATATTTCTTTAATGTATATTTTTATTTTTAAATTTAATAAATAAATAAAACTCAAAAAATAAAAGATGGAATTTTGAATATAAAAAATTAATAAAAGCTTACAAAATTTATCATCTTAAAGAGAAGAAATTTATTCCAGATAAAAGTAATAAATCTGTTAAAAACTATTTTATTCTACTTATTTTCCAAATAATAATTGTTAAACTTTTATTTAAATATTTATATATTTATTATTGATTCTAATTGAGATAAAAATAATAAATCAATTAATTTTTTAATTTAAATGTTTATAATTGTTTTATTAAAAAATCTTGATATATTTCACATATTTTTATTGATAATGCTAATACTCTTTTTAATATATCTTCATTACATTTTCCTCTTTGGATAAATAAAACATTTTCCTTTAAGTAAATATTATATCCTAAAATAAATTTAATTGAATTTTTATCATTTTCTTCATTTAATAAAGGTTCTGGTATAATTTCTCCTTTATTATTTACTAAAATTGCACATGAAGTTAATAATCCTTTCTGTTCTATATTTGCATAATTACAACAAAGAGAAATAGCCATTAATGCATATGGAAGAAAATCATTATTAAATTCAAATATTTCAAATGTTATATCTAATTTAGTTCTTTGATATTTTAATAAAAGTAAATGACCATTTAAAATGCTTTTTATTTGGTTTTCTATAAATTCTATATTTTCATTTGTTTTTTCTTTGAAATATTCTGGAATTTTAATTTTCACATTTATGTTCATTTTATAATCTTCAATATTAGCATTTGTTATATATTGAGGACCTTTTATTGAACATATTAATTTTATATTTTTTGTTTCTAAATATACACTTTGAGTACAATTTGCTTTTATATCTTTTTTTATTAATATTGGATTTAAAGAAATTACGTCAGAACTCATTTATAAATAAATAATATACTTAAATGATAAAAAGTATTTTTTTTCAAATTCTTATAATAACTTACATTTACAAATTCAATTGTAAAATAAAAACTCAAATAACATTATAAATATAATAATAATAATTATTTAAAAGAAAACATATCAAAGAATTGAATGAATAAAATATCCAATTAAATAAATAAATATTTTAAACAATTTAATTTTTGATTTAAATAAAAAAAATAGTAATTTAAATTTATATATTTAAATGCAAAAAATTGATCCAAAAGGAGATCCTCATCTTGAATATATAGAATATGACAAATTACCAATTTTAAAAGAAGAACAAATGACAGATGAATTTATCTTAACTCAAATACCAAAATTAACAGAAATTCCAAAATGGGAAATTAACTTTAATACAATGATATATTTTAGATGTTTAAATAAACAAAATCCAAACAAAATAAAAATAATATTACCTAAAATTATTGAATTCCTTAATAAATTATCTAATTCAATAAGATCTGGTATTTCAAAATTATCAATGATATTAATGGGAGAAATATTAAATTTATTTATTATTGAAAGTATTCAAGATATAATTATTATTAAACAAATTGTTGGAATTGTTTTACATGGAACTTTTAGTTCAAAAGCTTTTTTAAAAAATACAGCAAATAATATTTTAAAAGTTAATGTTGTTGATAATTCAAAATATGAAAATTTTGATTTTACAAATGAATTAATTGACTTAATGAGAAATGATAAAACTATTATAAGTGATACTGCTTTTAATGTTTATGAAAATATTATTAAAAAAATTAATTTAGATAATATTAATAATGATAGTTGGAATAATTTATTTTTAAGAATTGATGAATTATATGAAAAAAAAAGAGATGTTTATACTAAGAAATGTGTTAAAATATTAAATTATTTCATTGATAAAATTGGTAAAAATGTATTTATGGATAAATTAAAAGAATTAGGAAAAGAAGATAAAATTTCCGTTTATGAAAATTGGATTAAATTAGGAACAAAGAAATTCCAAAGTAAAATGTCTTTTAGAGAATTTAGAAAATTACAATCTATTCAAGTTTCTCCTGAACAAATAATTCATGAAAATAATGAAAATATATCAAATAATAATAATGAAAATAATGAAAAAAATAAAATTAATGAAAATGATATAATTTGATTTTTTTTTATTAAAAAAATTTAAACATTATTAAATTAAAATAAAAAATAAAAAAAAAGAAATAAAATTCCATAAAATCATTAAAAAAAAAAATTAAAAAAAATTTAAAAACATGTCAACATCAGAGTTATCATTACCCCAAAAAAAACTATATGGAAATAATCATCTCTGGTGTAATAAAACAATAATATCAGGAAAAAAATATTATCAAGTTTTCACTTCTTTATTATTATTTTCTCTTCCATTTTCAATCCTCTTTTCAATATCAATAAAAATATCTCAATCAAAAATAGTAATAATAATAATAACAATCTTATACATTATTCCTGTATTTTCAGCAATAAGAGGAGGATTTACAGACCCCGGAATATTAACAAGGCAAAATGAAGATTATTATTTTAATACAAATAGACCAATATTACGTTATGTAATTAATGGACATATAATTAATTTAAATTATTGTTATACTTGTTGTCTTTATCGTCCTCCAAGAACGTCTCATTGTGCTTTATGTGATAATTGCGTTGAAAGATTTGATCATCATTGCATTTGGTTAGGAACTTGTATAGGGAAAAGAAATTATAAATTTTTTTATTTACTTATTTCTTCTCTTAATTTTAATGCATTGATTCATGTTTCTTATTCAATTTATTTAATTGTTTTTCAATGTAAAAATCATAATAAAAAAGATAAATATAATAGTTTAGTTATTTCTACTATGAGTTTTGTTATTGCTTTTGATACTTTGTTTGTTGTTTTTTTTATTGGAAAATTATTTATTTTACATACTTATTTAATTTTTAAAAATTTGACTTTTTATGAAAATATTAAAAAAAAATGGAATAAACCTCCTGGATTGAATTTATTATATAAGAGTACATGTTATGTTTGGTTTAGATATATTTATAAATTTAATCCTTTATCTTCTCTTTCTATTTTTTATAAAAATAAAAATAATTATAAAAGTAATATAAATAAATCTTTTAGTGATAATAAAATTGTGAAAATCTTGATTTTAATAGAAATTCTGAAGAAGATGGTGTGAGTGATAATAGATTAAAAAGTGATAATGATCTTAGTAAATTTTCTGGAAGAAGAGAAATAATTGCTCTTAATGATAATCAAAAAAAAAATAATGAAAAAAGCAAAAATACCTCTTCAAGCAAAAATAATAATTAATTTAATAAATATTCTTTTTCATACTTATTTTAATTTTTTATAAACTTTAATTTACACAAAAAAGAATTAAAAAATATCTAAAAAATTAATATATATAATATATATTTTTAAATTAATGTTTAATTAATTATTATTATTTTCTTCTTCATCAAGTTCATCAACTTTTAATTCAATTGTTTTCATATTATATTTTATATCTTCTTCTTTTTCAAGACTTTTAATTTCATCAGTAAAGTTAAAATCACTAAAATCAATTTCATTATTAAAAGTAAAATCATTTTTACTTTCATTCCAACTATAAGTTCTTTTATTTTTTATAAATAAATTAACATCAGTTTCATTGTCTTCAAATAATAACTTATTATCATATAACTTCACAGTTTCACAAATATAATTTTTAAAAAATTCATTCCATTCTTCATTATTATATTTCCTTAAAGATTCACAAATATTTTTTTGATATAAAATTAATTCTTGACTTTCATTTATTGAATCATCATATCTATCAGAAGTTTTTTCGTTAAATTTTTGTTCTGAAATAAATTTAGAACTTTCTTCTATTGAAAGTTTAATTGGAATTCCTCCAATTACACAATTTATTTTATAACATAAACTAATTATAAAAGGAATATAACCATGAGTTATTGTATTATTTGAAGTAAAAGTAAATTTATTTGAAAGATTATCTTTAGGAATAATATGTTCTTTTAAAATTTCAATTATATTTATTTTTTCAAATAAATACTTTGATAAAGCTAAATGTGAATTAGCATCTTTGAAATAATTTTTAAATAAATTTAATAAAGCTATTTGATAAAAATTATTCCATTCATATTTAAATAAATAATCAAAAGCAATTGGAAATAAATTATTTGATATTAATATTTCATCATATTTAAAACTTATATATTTTAAATAAGGGAAAAAAGAAGAAAATAATTCAATTATTTTAACTCTAAAAATTCCTAAAGGTTTTAAATTAATATTATTATAACAAGTAGGAATGCTTTTTAATTTATTTAATGTTTGATTATTTTGTTTAAAATTATTAATAAAGTAATCAAATGAAGAAAAAAAATTTTCACTTAAATTAGTATGTATTATTTTTTTATTTGATTTTCCTCCAATTTCAACCATATCATCATCAACAGATAAATAAATTTTAGGAAGATAATTTGATTTATAATTAGAAATCATATAAATTAATAAAGACAATATTTCTGAATAATTATTTTTAATTACAGAATTGTTTATATTATTATCTGAATTTAAATCAATTTTTAACTCTTTAAATACAGAATTAAAAATTTTTTTATTACTCATTATTTCATTTAATATTATATTATTTTCAAATAATTCCGTTAACATTATTATAATACTTGAAATTTTTTCAGTATTTTCTTTTAATTTTAATAAAGAAAAAATATAAGTTAAAATTTCACTTCTTGCAGTGATTAAAAATTCGGAATTTAAATTTTCAAATAAATTAGTATTTTCACCATTTAAATTAACTGATAAAGAACTACTAAAATTAGGAACAATATTATCAAAATTTAATATTTTAATTAATAAATCGCAAATAGATTTTCTATAACAATGATATACTATTAATTTAATAATATCTTTTCTTTCTTGATATAAATAATTTATTATTTTTTTTGGTTTTCTCATTAAAATAGTCAGGAAAAATTTAGAAAAATAACCTGCTAAGACATAATTTAATTCATTTTTAGTTTCTAAAAAAGTTAAAAGATAATCTAACATTTCAATAATATTATTCGGATCTCTTACTTTAATTTGATAAGTTACTTTTTTTATTAATTTCTTATCATTATTCTTATATTCAAATTCATCATTAAATAAATTAATATTATCATAATTTGTAGTCTTGTATTTATTTATATTTTCCAATTCTGATTTTGTATTTATAAAATAAGATAAAATTCTATCATCATCGCTATTAAGAATTTCAGAAGCAATAAAAGGAAATTTATATCCTATTAATTCATTATCTTCTTTTGGTTCTTTTATAATATAATTAACTAAATTTTTTATTTTATTTTCATCGAAAAAATCAATTAGTTTTTCATTTTGATTTCTAATTTCTGTTATTATATCATCTTCTTCAAGTAAATCTTCTAATGTTGTATTTGGAGAATTTAATTTTTTTTCAATGGAATTTATATTTTCTTCTTTATCATTAATCTTATTTGGTGAATTAGATTTTTTATACATATTCTAAATTTTTAAATTTATTTTTTGATTATATTTTCAAAAATTGAATTTTTATTGAATGATTTATTTTTTATTTTAAATAAAAATGTTATTATTGGAATTATTTTATGAAAAAAATTTTTGAAATTTTTTTAATAATAATAAATAATTAATCCAGAAAATGAAAAACACTCATTAAATATATTTGATAATTAAATATCTAGCTTTGTTTAATTATATTTGAACTAAATTTTATATTGTTTAAGGAACTTATTATGTTTAATTTTTAAAAATTAAAATTAATAAAGTATTTTATAATTATATCTAGTTATTGAAAAGAAAAAAATATAAGTTTAAAAATATATTAACTTTCCTAATAAAGGTATTTTCTTTTTAAAAATACAAAATAATTATAACATAATTATTCTCAAAGAATATAATATTAAAAAAATTTATTTTTATGATTTAAACATGCATTCGATGCTTTATTATATTACAAAAAAAAAGAATTAAAAAAAATTACAATCCATTATGATACTCACAAACTTCTCTTCCATCAGGATACTTAATTTCCTTCATTCCATTTTCATGTTCTAAAGTAATAATACCATTCTTATCAATTTTTTGAACTTTTCCATCTAAATAATAAGTTTCTTCATATCCATCAGGTAAAATATATCTTAAACTTCCATCAGGAAAAGCAATTTGTTTAGTTCCATCAGGATAATGTTTTTCAATTTGTCCATTATCAAATTTAAATACTTGTAATTTATCATTATATGTTGTTTGAGTTGTTTTAGCTTCATTAAAGTAATATACTGTTTTTATATTTGGATATATTTGCTTTATATCTCCATTGTTAAAATATACTATTTGATATCCATCTGCAAATATTTCTTTTCTAACTCCACTTTTAAATATTATTTCTTTCCTTTCTTTGTCATAATACTTTATTATTTTTCCATCTTCTGTTGTTTCTGTTTTTAATAAATTATATATTGGTTTATGATATTTATCTGGAAATATTAAATCAAAATTTTCATCATCTTCTTCATAATTTTTTATTTCTAAATTATTATTATTATTATTATTATTATTAAGATTAAGATTATTTAATTTCATATTATTTATATTATCATTTATATTATTTATATTATTATTAGTATTATTATTTAAGTTTTTATTTTGAATAATATTTATTTCTTCTTTCACACTTATATTATTATTTGTTTCTTGATTATAATCAAAATTTAAATTTAAATCATTTTCCCTTTTATTTTCAGTGAAGAAATAACTATTTTTCTGTTTATTAGTCATTCTTCCTCTTTTTGAATTATAGGTATCATTATTATTATTAAAATCATTATTTAATTTCATATGACTAACTTCTAAATTACCTTTACTTCTTGATTTCCTTAAAGAACTATGATTTTTATTATTTTTCCCTTTATTATTATTTTCAATATTAATATTATTTGAGGATAATTTCTGAATAATATTATTTAATTCTATATTCTTATTATTTGCTTCTTCTAATTGTTTCTTATATCTTTCAATTAATATTTTATTATTATTATCTTTTTTTTTATGTTCTTCTTGAAGTTTAATTAATTGATTTTTTAATTGTTCTATTAATTCTTTATCTTTAATTGAAGTTGCTTGATTTGAATTTTGAGTTCTTACTCTTAAATCACCAAATTGCTTTTGTTCATAAGATAATTGTTTTCTTTCTTTATTTAATTTTTTCATTTCCTCTTCTTTATAATTTTCAAAATTTAACATTTCTTGTTCTTTCTTTTTATTAAAATCTCTTATATCACTTTGTAATTTCATATTTAATTGTTCATAATTTTCTTTTAATTTTGAAACTTTAGAATTTTCCTTTTTTAATAATTGAATTTGTTGATTTAATTCATTTAATTGTTGTTTATATATCATATCACTACTTTTAGGTTCTGAAATTAATTTTGATAATTCTTCAAAATTTTCTTTGTTAGAATATTGACTTTCATTAAATGATAAAATTCCTCTTTTACTTGATTCTAACATACTATCTTCTTCTTTAATTTCTTTAATTTCATTATTTATATTTTTATTATTAATAATATTACTATTTGATTTTCTATTTTTAAATCCTAATGTAACTTCATTTAAATTTTTCTTTGGTTTTAAAGGTGATTGTTCTGGTTTAGGAGTTAAATTAACAGATGATGAACTATTATTTTTTTTCTTGTATGAATTTTTAGATGACATAAAATTATCATTTTGTTGTACTCCAACAACTAAATTTAAATTTCTTTTTGATGATATTTTATTTCCTCCAAATTCTAATCCTGAAAGATTATTATTCATACTATTATTTTTAGAAGAAGTATTATTATTTAAAGTATTATTATTATTTTCTATTGTTAAATTATCTGGAGTGTTTAATTCATTTATTACGTTTTCTTTTTGAATTTTATTTATATTATTTATTTGAAAATTTCTTAAGTTTTTAATATTTGATTCTATTGTTTTTGGATTTTCTGATTTATTTGTTTTTAAATTATTTAAATTTTCTATTTTTAATTTTTGTTTATTTTCTATTTCTTTGATTTTTTCTATATTTTGTTTTATTTTTTCTTTTTCTTCTTGATTATTTTTTTCTGCATTATTATTCTTTTCTATAAAATTATCAGAGTAATATTTATATTTTTTTATTTCACCTTTTTGAGGCTTTGATATTTCAATTTGTTTTTTAACTCTATTAGGAACAAATTTTCTAATTGTTTTATTTTCTGAATTTTGTTGAGGAATATTTTTTTCAAATTCTAAGTTTTTTTCTAGTAAATCCATAAAATTTGAACTTCCTGTTTTTATAGGAATATCATCAAAATTTTGAATTACTTTAGATGTGGAGTTTACAGTATTATTTATTATTTCATTATTATCTGTTACGTTATTATTTATTGTTTCTGTTGTTTCTTCTTTTATTTCTTTATTTTCATTTGTTTCTTTTATTTCATTATTATTAATAATATTATTACTGTTAATATTAATTAAATTATTATCATTATTAATGTTATTATTGTTATTGATGTTATTATTTTCATTTTCTTGAATCTTGTCAATCGTTGATGATATCATATTTACTTTTAAATTTTCATTTATTATGTTTTTTTCTTGAATTTGTTCTTTTATTTCGTTTTTTTTTTCTTGTTCTATATTTTTAGATTCTCCTCTTCGAATTCTAGGTTTGATCACTTCTTTCTTTTCAGCTTTAATAACTTGATTATTTTCTTTATTTATTTCATCATTAATATTTACTATATTATCTTTTTTAACTTCCTTTTTATCATCTTCAATTTCAACTTTGTTAGTTTTATTTTCAATAATAATTTTATTGTTATTTAATTGATTTATTTGATTTTCATTTTTATTAATTTCATTTTGTAACATTTCTTTTTGTTTATCTAGAATTTGATTCATATTCATAAATTTTTGAAATAAAACAAAAGCTTCAAGCATTTTATTATTATCTTTCATTCCATTATTTATATTCTCAATTTGGTTTCCTTGCATTAACTTCATCATATTTTCTAACTCATTAATATCAATATTTTGTGAATTTATCCCAATTTGAACCTCATTATTTTCCATTTAAATGTTTATTAAAAATCCAAAAAAAATTTCAAAAAAAAAATTTAAAAAAAATTAAAAAAATAAGGATGTCAAATTATTTTTTGGAAATATACATTGATATCATTTTTTAGATAACAATGTCAAGAATTAAAAAAAACAATAAACTAATAAAAGCAATCATCAACTAATTAAACTGAGATTACATGGGTTTGTAAAAACAATAAGATATATTGAAATCAATATTCTAGAATATTATGAAAGGAGTAAACTTTAATTTTAATTCTCTGGAAAATTCTAGCAAATATAAAAAAGAAAATAAGCATTTTGAAATAGACGAAATATTAAATTGGATTATCTGAAATAAATTTCCTGAAAATAATGATCCTCAAATTAAAAGATTATTATTTAACTCTTGTTGGATTTGGAAGAAAGCTACTTCTAAGCATTTACAAAAATTATTTAATAATAATTCCTTTTTTTTAATATCGTAAATTTGAAAATTTTCATTCATATTTTATCAATTGTTCATCAAATATCCCCCTAATCTTAAACAAGAACTATCTCTTTTATTCTTTTGATATCTTCAAAAAATCATCATATTTTAAAATAATATCATTTAATTCATATCATAAAATGGTGAAGAAGTATTTTGGTTTTTATTCTTTATTAATTTTGTATGTTTATATTGATTTTAAAACACTTAGTAAGTCTGTTGGGATATTTAAAATTTGAAATATTTTATTATTTATTTTTATATTAATAAATTTTTATCTCCTTTAAATTTACTTGATTTTAAAATAATATTCAAATTAATTAAATTTATCTAAATTGAAAAAGGATTTTAATTCATATAAAAATGATCAAAGAATTTAAGATTTTTAAAAAATATAATAAAATAAATAAAGAATAAATAAATAAAAATATAAAACTAAAAATGTCAGATCCAAACAAACATCCGAATTTTCAAAGAACATATCAAAACCCTCAAAGTTCACTTCGTCAAACAGGAACTAGAACAGTTCATATTCAATCATCATTACATCCAAAAAAAGTTCAAAACAATCCACCTCAAAATATAAAATTTGCAAATCGAGAAGGAAACATTAGAATCAATGATATAGCAAATTTAGATCTTAATAATGTAATAAAAACAAATAACATAATGCCACTTGAACAATTTGCTGAGAATTTAATTTATGCTGATATTAATCCAGATGATTACGAAGATAAGAATTTAGTTAAATTAATTAAAGCTTTTCAATATGGATTAGAATATTTATATAAAAAACAAAATGATTTAGACAAACAAAATGAAACTTTAGCAAATGAATATAATGAATTAATTAATGAATCATATGACATTGAAAGAAGATTAAAAGAAAATAAACAAAAAATATCAAAATATAATAGTGAAAAAAAAGAAAGATTAATGTTAATAAATACATATAGTTCAATAATAAATTATCATTGTAATCCAATAGAAGAAGAAAATATTGTAATTAAGCAAATAGAAAAAATTAACAAAGAAAATAGCGGAGCTAGATATTATTGTCATATATGTAGTGGAAAGCCTTTTTCTTCAGAAGAAAAATTAGAATCTCATATGAAAAGAAGACACAATGCCCAAGCAAGATATAATATTAATAATCCTATGGAAGAATCTTTTGAAAATTACGAAAGAAAAATTAACGAAATGAAAGAATATTTTGAAAATTTAATGAAAAATAAAGAAAATGAAAAAATAAAGCAAAATGATTATAAAGATGACCTAGAAAGACTTAAAGAAGAAAATAATAAAAAATTCAGGAATATGGAAGATGAATTAAGAAACACTTTAGATAATTTTAGAAAATTTTTACAAAATTCTCAACAACAACAAATTCAAATTAAAGAACAACCAACTACAATTCAAAACTCTCAAATCGATCAATTTAGCTCATTAAAACAATCAATAGAAAAACTTGGTAGTTTAATACAAGAACAAAATAATGAAAAGATAAAAGAAATGGAAAAACAAATAGAAGATTTAAAGAAAAATCAATATAAATATAATAATTCATCTATAAATAAAAAAGAAGATATAAAGATTAATATATCAGATAATAGAAAAAAAGATAGTTTTCCAATTAATAGTTTTCAAAAACAAGAATTAAAAAATACTCAATATGAAGCACCACTAGTAAATGAAATTATAATAAAAGATAATATACCAACAATTAAAGGTGATGAAGAAAAAGAAAAAGAAGTAATAATACCAGAAAAAAAATCAGAAACTACTAATTTTCGTGTTATTAAAAAATCAGAATTACAAGAAAGTAATCAAGAAATTTCTACAAATAAATTAGAAGATAAAAAGATTGATCCAGTAATTCAAGAAAACACTATTATTTTAAATTCACAAATAAATTCAAATGATTTGAAACAAGATAATATTCTTTTAGAAAGTAATAATGATTTAAAAATATCTGGAAATGCTTTGTTACCTAATGCTCCTAAATTAAATCAAACTGAAGAAATTCCAAAAAAAAAAAATAAAAAGTTTAAAAAAATTCAAACTAAAGCTATGAATAAAACAATGGAAAATATGACTAAAGAAGATGAATTAGAATTATTTTTTGCAAATTTTACTAATAGAGATAATGAAATATTTGAAGAAGAAGAACCTAAAATCAATCAAATACAAGAGAATGTTATTCCTGATGATCCTGAGTTTGAACGAGATGATAATATTTTAACTCAAACCTTAACTCAAACTATTAATAAAAAAGCTAAGGATGAAAATATTGAATTTGAAGATTATTTAAATAAGAGTAAAAGAGAATTAATTGATATTATTGATAAAACTTTAAAACAAATTAATGAAGCTAATCAAGAAAATGAAATGAAATCTTTTTATTATAATACTACTCAGAAAGCTCTTGATATGAAAATATATGAAAATGATAAAGAGTTAATGAAACAAAATTTAGGAAAAAAAAATATAAAGAAAAGTAAAGTTAATTCAATTGTTGATGATGAATTTATATAAACTTTAAAAACAGTTTTTTTTTATATACCCAAATTTTTTTGATTTTTAAATTAATAAATTATTTTTTCATGAGAGAATCAATTAATTAAAATATATTTACTTTTTAAATAATTCATTCTTTTTTTATATATATCATATATCCTTAATTTTCAACATTTAATTTTTTTATTATCTAATTATTTAATGAATCAATATTGATTTTGATGATTATAAATAAAAAATATTACTTTTTTTAAGTTCTAATATATTTTATAAAAACTAAACTTCTTTATATTCCAAATTCATTAAAAAAAAATAAATTTTTTGTCAAGGGTATATTTAGTATATTTATTTTTATACATTCAATTTAATTTTTTATTTAAAAGATATAAATCAATACTCAAATTACTTTATATAAAATTCAATAGATACTAAAGAAGAAATTAACCAATAAGAAAAAAAAAACTTAAATTTTTCCAAAAAATATTTTTATCATTTTACTGATATAAGGATATTATATATTAAAATAAAAATAAATATTCCTAATAACAAACTTTAAGAAAAATAATGAAAAATAATCTCAAAAAAAAAAAAAAAAAAATAAAAATTAAAATTTCAACAAAAGTACT
>JAEEGI010020453.1_pt1 | contig 13257 bp, 11 predicted proteins | sample 8958751 | NCBI WGS metagenome assembly JAEEGI01 (sample SAMN16246545, study PRJNA631951) | gut metagenome | biome: gut microbiome; feature: rumen; material: KS-attached | host: Bos | place: Iran: Karaj | collected 2018-10
CATTCAGAACAAGTCTCCAGGATGCGGAAAATCAGCTTCAAAACATGGGAAAGCCAAAGCCCAAAGCTCCCCCAAAAGCTGATCAGCTTACTGCGCGTATGTTCTGTATATGTGTCAAAGTATCAAAAGTTGACCCGCAAAAAAGAGAGTCTCTATATCCCAATGATATGCAGGAACTTATAGGTAAGACTTTCAAGCTTGTCAAAGATTATTGCAAAGAAACTGTGGGCAGAGATCTAAACTGGTGCAAACTAAGCTTCTCTACCGGCCATGGTGATCTTATGATCATGTCCAATGGCGCCGACAAGTGGAATGAGCTTACATTTGGCGCATGGGCTTCTAAGCTTCAGAAATACAGCGTCAACAATAATAAACCCGTAGAGAGCATGTACTTCTATGTGAGATTTACGCCCGATGAATCTTTTGATAATGACAAAAGCCCTGAAGCACTAAATAAACTTATGGCGCTGGAAACAGGCTTTGACAGATGGTTTGATAAAAACACTGATCATTAAACAAGTCATTAAAAAGCAGGCAACCTTCAAAAAGGTTACCTGCTTTTTTAGTCGTATTTCTATAGGACATGCCCAGAAATGCAAGGATACATTTCTATGTCGGTTACAGGATGTAACCAAGACATGTCCAGAAATGCAAGGATGCATTTCTATGTCGGTTACAGGATGTAACCAAGACATGTCCAGAAATGCATGGATGCATTTCTATGTCATGGGATCAATGGTGTCATCGCTCCGTCAGACAATACCGCGATCTTACGGGTTGCTCTTGACATAGCTGTATATAAGCGGTGTTTGGAGAGCTTATCATCCGGATAGCGTGACGCATCAGCATCAGGTATCACGACGCAGTCAAATTCAAGTCCTGCCGCGTGCGACAATTCTATCAAGATAGCACCTTCCTTAGGAAGCTTCTTATCTCCTGTTATAACCTGAGGCGCATCCTGTCCAAGGATATCTTTTACCGCATTAAGGCTCTTCTTGTTCTGACATACTACTGCAAGAAGTCCCTCACTATCTGTATTTGTTCGTATAGTATCAAGAAGGAAATCTCTATACTCTTCACTGCTGCAAGCCTTGATAAGAGGCTTGGTTCCTTCTCTTTGGACGCTCTGGGTGTTGATCCTTACTTCTTCCGGAAGAAGTGATGTGAAGAGCTGCGTGATCTCAGGCGATGATCTGTAACTTGTAAGTAGTGATATAGTGTCAGTGCTCTTTTTATCTGTTGAGAAAAGAGCCTCCAGTTCCTTGAAGGTTACAGTTCCTGGTCTTATTGCCTGGAATTCATCACCAAGGAGCATGAACTTAGCTCTTGGGAAATACTTCTTAAGGATCATCATCTGAGCCTTAGTATAGTTCTGAACTTCATCCACCATACAATAACGTGCGTTACGATCACACATTCCTGTAAGTGACATCTTAAGATAGAACCATTCTATTGCAGATGGTGTATGGCCTATTAGGCGCTTTGAGATAGCATTGTAATTGAGCCATCCACAGTTTCTGATTGTCTTTAAGGCTCCGCCAAAATCATTTTCGAGCTGATTCTCTGCAGCCTTCTCTTCTCCTTGCTGCTCCTTATTATCTCTTTTTCTGGAGCGGAATACCTTCCTTGCTCTTGTTTCAAGCTCTGTTGCTACTACCTGCACAAGGCGTACTCCCATCGGGATCGTCTCGTTATATTTCTCAACAACAGATTGGACTTCGGCCTTGGACAATATCAGCTCATCCTTTTGATATACAGGAAGGAAGTCGCCATCATCAGGTACCAATAAAGACAACATATCATCTATTGCTTCAAGGTCCCTGGCGTCTGTTGCAGCCGGGTTCTTGTCTGCCATAGGTATGCTGCAAGAGTCCATAAACTCCTGCCAGGTCAGTGTATTGGGATTGGACTCGCCAAGATCCGGAAGTACACTATCGATATATTCACGAAATACCGGATTTAAAGTGATCATATAGACCTGATCCGGGCGCAGGTTTTCTCTTTGTTTGAAGAAAAGGTAAGCTATACGCTGCAGTAGTACTGATGTCTTGCCGGATCCTGCAATACCGGATACTATAAGCGCCGGAACGTCAGGATGCCTTATGACAGCATTCTGCTCTTTCTGAATAGTTGCACTTATAGACTGCATCTTGTCTGAGCGCTGTTTTGAAAGTGATCTGAGAAGAAGCGGATCCTCTATTGCGACTTGTGTGTCAAAATATGAATTAAGCTTATTTCTATCAAGATCAAACTGGCGGCGAAGCTGAAGGTCAACATCTATCCTGTTGCCATTTACTTCATAAAACGTATGTCCGTTCTCCTGATTATAATAAACTTCAGCTATAGGACTTCTCCAGTCTACTACGATAGGAGTTGCTCCGTTTTCTGACATCTCAACGTTGCCAATATAATAGCTTTCCGGCTCTTCTGAAGGGTCGAACTGAAGCGTTATCTTAGCAAAATAAGGTGCTTTTAACAGTGACTCAATACGTGTCTTCTTGTTACGAAGTGCTTCACTTTGTACGTTATAGGTATCTATATATCTATTCCATACTTCCAGCTCTCCGTATGTCTCTGCCTTTGTTTCATCATCAGCAAAATCAAGTCTTATATTGTCTCTAATGTCATTTTTTTCTTCAGTAGCCTGACTATCAAGCTTTCTGATATCTTCATCCAGCTCCTCGCTTATCTTAAGGAGCTTATTATATGTAGTTGTTAAATGTTCCTGTTCCTGTTTTAAAATATTATCTTCCAAATGTAACCTCATATCGCGAGCAAAGTAAGTGACTAATGGTTCAAACCGGCGGAGCTCGCAGCGCCAATTTGAGGAGTTAATTTATAAATCAACTCCTTCCTACCTCAATTTTTTATATCTGTTCCATGCAATGATCGCTCCTGCAAATCTGAACTCGCCGCTATCCATCATCTTATCTACTTCGTCAATACTAAAGAGTCTGTGCTCTATCACTTCCAGCGGTTCAAGATTTCTTTTTTCTTTGTTATGACAATGCGCAGCAAAAAGATGTACTATCTCATCTGAGTAACCGGGAGACGGATATATATCGCCAAGATATATAAGCTCATCCGCTATATAACCCGTTTCTTCGTATAACTCGCGTCTGGCGGCTTCTTCCTTAGAATCGCCCTCATCCATTGCCCCTCCGGGGAATTCAAGATCCCAGTCTTTAATGGGATAACGGTACTGTCTTAGTACACAGACCTTATCTCCATCTATAATTGGGAGCACATGTACTCCGGCTTTCATGGAAACATAAGAATATGGACCTGTCTTTCCATTTCTTTCAAGATGGTCCATATGAATCTTAAAGCGCCCTATTTCGGTTATATTAGAATCGATTACTTTGTACATTTTAATGCTATGTCCTATTGAAGTTTTTAAGCATGCCGGCATAATAGCTGCCAGGATCATTGCCCGAGATTTCATTATGCCGATTTAGAAAAGCCATGTCAACAAATTCATATTCGTTTCCGAAAAAGCACTGAAAAAATGAATTGCAGCATATTATAACGCTTACTTCTACATACGAGCAAAGTGCCCTACGCCTACCTCATAATATCAAATAATGAAACCTGCTCAAATGGTGAATTCTCATCAAAAGTCATATCATCATCAAGATCCGGATCCTGGTCCTCATCTTCTGTGCTTATCTCATTCTTCGTACCCATCTCATCCTCTGACCTATATCTATTATCTAAAACAGTGTTATCTAAAACTTCCTTAGTTTCTGGATATATGTCATTATTATCGTCAGATTCTTCATCCTCAATAGTATTATTTTGGGCAGAAGAATCAATTACTTTGACATTACTAGGTGGCTGTGCTCCTACAAGTACTTTTTTGACTCCCCATGAATTGTAGTAATGAAGCTCTTTAAGCATAGTCCTTATCTTCTCTATAGACGCCGGAGCTATATCTTCAAGATCAACATATAATATTCCGTTAGTATCATGCGCTCTAAAACCTTTAGTAGTAAGGATCTCAATAACCTGATTTTTATCCATAGACTCCTCCTTGCATAGACCTCTTTTCTCCTCCTATATTTTATCACTTTTTCGTGTACAATATTGCAATTGTGCTGAATTTTAATGAGCTGTTTGCCGATATACTATTGTGACTAATTGGTCAAGACTTATAAGGTGTTACTTCTTGAACTTTATGTTCAAGGATTTATGATCTTGATGCGATCAATCATTATATGTAACTTATGGAGAAGATAATGAACCCGAACAAAGCTCATAAAAGCGATCTATCCAGAGTTATCATATTGGATATCATATTGATAGTGGCTTTTGCTTCCTGCATCCTCATTACTACTCTTATGTATGATAATGAGTCTGAGAAAGCTGCGCAAAAATATATTAATTCCAATGCCAGTTCACTTGAACACAATCTCGAGATATTAGATTTCGAGAATTGGGATCTTATAATAAGGGATTTTATAGACTATTACAACATGGATGTAATCGTGACCGATCCAAACGGTGACATTACATATATCTTCGCTCGCGGAGCCATGGATTCTGAGAATTCTATATCCAAGACCCTTGAGATAGGTTCTACCGGGTACACTCTTATTGTCAGCGCAATTCCTTCTGATGTGACCATAATCGACAACAATACTGTATCAGTATCTCTTAATATACTTCTTGTCAATGCGTTCATAGTAATAATCCTGATCGTAACTTCTTTTATCCAGTCTTATAGAAATCAGATCGTAAGGATGGCTACAACTGACGAATTAACAGGCCTTTCTAACAGAAAATCATTTATAGAGCGTTACGACGAGATGAACCATAAAGGTAAGCTCGAAGATGCAGTCATATTCATGATCGATGTTGATAAGTTCAAGGGCATAAATGACAATAATGGTCATGCTTCCGGTGATACTGCCCTGAAATATATAGGTCTTAAGTTAAAAGAGCTTGAAGGTTCCAATATTATAGCCGGAAGGTGGGGCGGCGATGAGTTTATAGGTATCATCAAGTCTCAAAGCGGTGATTCAGTCCAAAAGGCTAAAAGGATCCTTACAGACCTTATGAATGATGTGAATAAAGCCCAGATAATCGAAGGGATAACTCTTTCTCTTAGTATTGGCATGGCCAATATAATTGACAGTAGCGATATTACCAAGAATATGGAAAGAGCAGACGCAGCTTTGTATGCGTCCAAAAATAACGGCAGAGGTGTACTGACTGATTATAACGATCTTGCGGATAAAAAAACGGATGTTGTAAGATCAAATACTTCCGAAAGTGCTGATGTTCTTTCGAACACTTCTAGTAAAGTACCTGATAGCCCTAAGAAGAGTTTTGATATTTCAAAATCTACTGCTTCAGGTAAAAAGGCACCTGGAAACACCAATAATTTCCTGGATATTCACTACGAGGACGTATCTATCGCCCATTCAGACGCAAATATCTATGAGCAGGTTCTTGGAGGAATAGTAGACGGTGTCAACCATATGATTCCATTTGCAGTTGGCGGCGGCATTTTAATTGCTTTTGCCTTCCTTACAGATGCTGCAAGTATTGATATCAGTACTCTTGACGCAAGTCAGCTTAGCAGTTTTGGCTCTATAACAGAGTTTGCTTCTTCTTTCAAGACATTGGGAGATATGACTTTTAATTTCATGTTCACTGTGTTCTCCGCATTCCTTGCAATGTATCTGGGCGGATATGAAGCTTTTGTCGCAGGATTCATGGGCGGATATATAGCATATGTAGGTAATGCCGGTTTTATGGGGGCATTTCTTGCAGGAATAGCTGCAGGATACAGCGTCAAGCTTATGAAGAACTTTGTCAAAGAATTGCCTTCATCATTTAATGCTTTCTCTGCTATTATCATATATCCGGTGCTAAGTCTTCTTTTGATAAGCTTTTTGATGTACTTTATGGTCATTCCGACTGCCAATATCTTTAATTCTGCACTTACAGAAATGCTTGGCGCTATTGCAAGACTTGGCAAACTTCCGCTAAGCATTGTAGGCGGTCTTATGATGGGCTGCGACATGGGCGGACCTGTCAACAAGGCTGCGTATTACTTTGGAACCACTGCTCTTATGAACAAAGAATATGACGTCATGGCTTTTATCATGGCGGCAGGCATGACTCCGCCTTGCGGTATCGCACTTTCTACGATTCTTTTTGCCAACAGGTTCTCAGAGTCCGAACGCCGAAGAAGCGGCGTTACACTTATCATGGGACTTGCCTTTATCACAGAAGGTGCCATTACCTATCTTCTATCAGATATCGTAAGAGTCATGATCTCCTGTATGATAGGCGCAAGCGTGTCTGCAACACTGTCTGAGCTCTTTGGCTGTACTCTTATGGCTCCTCATGGTGGTATTTTTGTCTGTCTTATAGTTGGCAAACCTGTTCTTTACTTATTTTCTATCATGATCGGAAGCCTTGTAACTGCTGTTATCCTTGGTTTTATCAAAAAGATTAAAGATATGAATATCAAAAACATACTTAAGATTCCAAGCATATTTACTATGATATTGTCACTGCTTCTTCTTACGGGATGCAGAAAAAATAATGCCACTGATCTAAATACTTCTTCTGAAGATGACCATTATACCTTTGCATATACCTGCATGGATGGAAGCAATCCTTATTTTGCCACTATACTTGAAGAGATCACTACTCTTGTCAAAGCAAGAGGTGACAGCCTCATCGTGTATGATGGTGAAAATGATATATCCAAACAGCAGTCACAGCTTGAAGATATGGCCTTTAAGGACATCGACGGCGTATTTCTCAATCCTGTAGATTCTGAAAAAGTAATAGTTCCTCTTAAGAAGATAAAAGAAGCTTATATACCTGTTGTATGTTTTGATGCACAAGTAGAAGATGTCTCCTATATCGACAGCTATATTGGTTCTGATAATTATAATGCAGGAAAAGTTGTTGGCGATGACCTTGTAAGAAGATGCCCGGATGGTGGTTCTATCATAATCCTCGATGCTCCGTCTACAAGATCTGCCAGAGACAGAGTTGACGGTTTTATAAGCGCTATCATGGGGCATGACTTTGATATATTCTCAATATATGATTGTAGCGGTAATGAAGAAAAAGCTTATGAGAATACCAAAAAGCTTCTGAATATAAAAAGTGATATTACAGCTATCTTCGCAGAAAACGATCCTACGGCACTTGGTGCTTTAAAAGCTGTAAATGAGCTGGGAATAAAAGACTGCTGTATCTACGGCGTAGATGGATCGCCCTTAATAAAGCAGGAACTTATCAAAGAAGATTCTCCTGTCAAAGGAACAGGAGCTCAGTCTCCGGTATCTATAGCACAAAAGGCTGTTGAAGTCATGTACAGCATCCTCGATGGAGAAACTGTAGAAAAGACCTATACTATAGATACCTATCTTATATCAACTGAGAATATCATTAATTTTGACGTGAAGAACTGGCAGTGATATTGCCCTTGGCGATCATCTCTTCAACCCAGAGGCGCAGTGACTCTACAGATGCAGAGATCTTGGATAGCTGCTCCTGAATATTATGGAAGTCTTCAAGCTCATCATCGCCGATCTTGCCATCAGCTGTGATCTCAATAAGGCGTTCCTTCTCACGGTTCATGTTGTTGAGAGATGCAAGCATCTCTAACACGATCTGTGAAAGCTCTTTTTTAGGAATAGCAGGTACATACTGCTGTCCTATAGGGCATTCGTGTGAACAGAAATAGTTATTGATAGAAGGATTTTTATAATACTTGGCCATCATCAGTACTTCGTCCGGATGTGGCAAAGATTTCTCATTTTCGATTTTCTCAAGACGATCTGCAGAAATGCCTGTGAGCTCTGCAGCATCCTCTCTTGTAAGATCAAGTGACTCTCTACTTATCATATAAAGGTTCTTATTTGGTCTTACTGATTTCTTACCCATAGTCGTTTTCTCCCAATTTAAATATAAACGAGTCAGCGCACCAGCTGAGGATTTCCAAGGCAATGATTTATAGTAAACGACTAAAGAAGTCACATACTGCCTTCTTATTTTTAGTGACAGCAAACCCGTATTTTTTTATCAGAAATAATAATAGCATAAAACTCTTGTAATGTGGAAACTATATAGCCAAGCCGCAAAAAAATTACAGTTTTTGCAAACTTCCTGCTTGGACAGCGAAGTATCATCAAAGGCTTTGATGATACTGCACCGTTCAAGTGCGAAGTTAGAGAGGTTTTATTTCTTGAATCTATCCTCAGAAAAACCGATATCTGCGATTTACAAACTCATAATCCGGTGTTATTATGAACATGTTCATAATAAGTGTTAAAAAAGGAGATTAGTTTATGCCCAAGATCATTATGCATCTTAAGGAGCAGATAATAATGCAGGCAGAAAAGCTCTTAGTGCAGGAAGGCCCTGAAAAGATCAGTATCAGAGGTGTCGCAAAGGCCTGCGGAATTGCCGTTGGTACCATATATAACTACTATCCTACCAAAGATGCACTTATTGCAGATCTCATCCTGCATAGATGGTCCAGATCCAAGGATGGTATGTACAGATCTCTTGATGGCGCATCAGACCTGATGTCCGGACTTGATATCATATATGAAGGTATTAGGCAGTTCACCAAGACCAACCAGAACATATGGCGCGCGACTGCTGTTTCTAAGCAGTTCTCATCGTCTTATCCGCAGCATCATAAGAAGCTTTCAGAAGAGTTGTCATCTCTTATCTCCTATCTTCTTATTAAATTCCCGAACGAAAGAGACAGGTTATATCTCAAATTCGGGCAGGAGGGTCTGGAAGCTTTTATCTCTGAGAATATCCTTCTGTGTTATTCCAACAAGGATATAGACATAAGATTACTAAAAATAGCATTAATGTGATACGAATCATCTTCTGTCATATCACATCATAAATATATTTATAGGAGGCTTATCATGAAAATAGTATTAGCAGGTGCATATGGCCATCTGGGAGGAGACATTCTGAAGGCACTTGAATCCATGGGGCATGATATTATAGCTCTTGACTTAAACGAAAGGCCAATTGAGTTTACAGGTAATGGAAGCGTATCATTCAAGCGCTGTGACGTAACCAAATCGGATATGTTATCCGGAGTTTTAAGTGGCGCAGATATGATCATATCAACTGTCGGTCTTACCAAAGCATCCAAAGATGTAAGCTGCTACAGTATCGATTTAAAAGGAAATATTAACCTTCTTGAAGAAGCTAAAAGTGCCGGCATTAAGAAGTTCATCTATATCTCGGTGATCCATGCCGACGAACATCCGGAGATTCCGCTTCTTGACGCCAAAGCTAAGTTTGAAAAAGCACTCAAAGAAAGTAGCCTTGAATACATTATCTACAGACCCACCGGTTATTTCTATGATATTGTCCATGTTCTTAAGCCAATGGTAGAAAAGGGCGCTATAAATCTTCTATCAGGAGAGCCTGGCGTAGCTAATGTAATTGCAACAGAGGATTTTGCTGACTATATAGCAAGTCATCTTGATGAAAAGAACACTACGATCTCCATAGGCGGAACTGAAACCTATAATTATGATGAGATTGCCAGGATGTGTTTCGAAGCTGCCGGCAAGCCTTGTGTTATAAAAAGAGCGCCTTCTTTTATCTTCGATATTCTTATATTTATCAATAAGATAAAAAAGACAGGAAAAGCAGACATCATTAAGTTCAGTAAATTCACTCTTACGGGTAATCTTGTGGGGGATGTAAAGTATGGAAAGCAGAGCTTTTCAGAGTATATAAAAAAATCATTTTAAACTCTATGCCACCGATAAAACATGTAGTTAACAGCTCAAAAATATCATAATTTGTTAAAACAATCCGAGTTCTATATAACACTAGAAAGGAATCATCATGAATATTCAGGGATTATTAATTCTTTTTTCAATCTCGCTTGTATTCTGCAGCGTAGGTTTTTATAAATTTGTTTACTTTATGTCTGTTGGATACGGACTATCTGTCGCAGCTATAGGTGCTACCCTTATAATATACTATAACGATAAGTCTACTACAGCTACTATACTCGCTTGCCTTATAATGATGATCTATGGTATACGTCTTGCGGGTTTTCTCGTGTATAGGGAATTAAAAAACGGCGCATACAAGAAGGTTCTAAGTGATGCAACGCCTCATTCCAAGTCAATGCCCCTTCCTGCCAAAATTGGTATGTGGATCGGTATGGCTTTGTTATATGTCCTTCAGACTTCTCCGTTATTTTTCAGAATGGACAACATGACAGGCGACAATTTATTTATCTACGCAGGCTGCGCTATTTCAGTTTTTGGTATATTATTTGAATCTCTTGCAGATGTTCAAAAAAGTGCCCAGAAAAAAGTTCGAATGGATATGGTTGCAACCAAAGGTCTTTACAAGATCGTAAGATGTCCTAACTATCTGGGCGAGATCCTTTTCTGGACAGGAGTATTCGTAGAAGGAATTACTGCTTATGACAGTGTATTTGAATTTATCTTTGCAGCTATCGGATATATCCTGATCCTGTATGTAATGGTTGATAGTGCAAAGAGGCTTGAATCCAAGCAGAACAAGAATTATGGAGACAAGGAAGAATACAAAGAATATGCTGATCATACGCCTATACTTTTTCCATTGATTCCGCTCTATCATCTGGCAAAATAATCAGAAAGGTCGTAATCTATGATTCACAACGACAAAGCTTCTTCATATTCATATGATATATATAAGGATTTCACCCTGTCTCTGGCAATTGTTGACGCAGTACCGGTGATACTATTCTCAATTACATGTGCTGTCATCGGTTCTGTTTTTAATAATATACTCTTTAGTCTGGGTGCGATACTGACTATCCTGGGAGGTATGTGCAAGGTCTTATGGAAGGTGTTCCTTGCAACCATTCACAAAGATGTTCGATTTTTGAACAGGCCTCTATTTATAGTTCTGATGCCTGCAGGTTTTGCCTTAATGCTTATTTCATTTGTTATTAAGGGGCAAGGCGCTGATTGGAATAATATATCAGCTGCTATTTTTTCATTTCCTGCAGTAATATTCTTTGCCCTGGGAATTCTTGGGCTATGCGCCATGACTATTTTTTTCAAAATGCATGACAAAACTGATGTTAAGAACAACTGGACCGAGCAGCTTACTAACTGCTTTGCCCAGGCTATGATCCTTGTGGGAGTTATAATAGCCTGCTACTAAGGATTGGGAAAGTTTTAGTTAATATGCCGATAATGTTTTTTGCATGTCATAGGGGATGTCTGCATCAAAGGACAGTTTCCTGCCTGAAACAGGATGCATGATCTCCATATGCGATGAATGAAGAGCTACCCTCTCCATTCCATACCAGCTTGGAAGATCAGCACCATACAGACCATCCCCAAGAAGGGCGTGCCCTATAGATTTCATGTGAACCCTTATCTGATGTGTCCTTCCTGTTTCAAGTCTGAGCTTTACAAGAGCAAATCCCTCTTTTTGTTCTATAACTTCATAATGTGTAAGTGAAGGGTCTCCATCCTCTCTTATCTCCCTGACCATCTTAACTCCTGGCGGAAGTCCTATGGGCGCATCAACAAGTCCTTGGTGCTTATCAAAAAAGCCGCTACAAAGCGCAAGATACTCCTTGACCTTGATACCATTTATACTCTGATCATTTAGGATATTGGCAGAAAATCTGTTCTTACCAAAGACTATAAGACCAGACGTCTCTCTATCAAGCCTTCCAACAGGGCGAAGTGCATGTCTTTCGCCGCTTTGTTCAAAGTGCCAGGCAATATAGTTGGAAAGAGTGGCTACTGCGTGGCTTTTTAGAGGATGTACAAGCATGCCTGCAGGCTTATTAACTACAATGATATCTTCATCTTCATATACGACATCAAGGTCTCCTTCTATAGGCTCGATATACGATGAATCCTCAAGATTTTCGTGGATCGTGACATGGAGAACTTCCCCACTTGTCACTTTGTATATGACATTGACATGCCTGCCATCTATAAGTATACCGTCATCGAAGGCCTTAGCATGGCTTATCTCTCTGCGGGACATGTGTAGTATCTCTTTAAGGATATCTTTGACAAGCTTCCCTGTATCTTCTTGTGTAATTGTGTATTCAAGATTTCTTTCTGACAATAGTATTACCTTGCTTTTTGTTAATATTGCTTTTTGTTAATTTTGCTTTTGGTATATTCCCTTTTTTAGATATACACTAAAAGTATATTTTGAAATATACGGATCATTTCATCTTTGATAAAATATCGCGCGTTTCTTTATATCCCAGTTCTTCCCTCCATTTAAGGGATTCATCTGAGAAGTCAAGTGTTCCTGTATCCTTTTCTTTCTCAAGAGGGACAGAGGGAATTATCTCTATGGCTTTAGCCTCGCCGCCCAGCACAGGTATCTGCACCCTGTCCTCTGGCTTTAAATAACTTATGATAAAAAAGTCGCATGGTATATCTTTTACGCAGCCTACAGGAATCTTGTCTTCGGGTGCCGGATCCTTACAGATCTCAGGAATACAGCCGCCGTCAAGATAGTAGTCTCCTTTATAGTAAATAGCTGGTGATAGAAAAGGTATACTTCCGCTTGCTATGGTAAGAAGTCTTTGATCCTCGGGATCAAGTCCATTAAGCTTATAATATTCAGGCTTTTGCTTCGTAAGTGAATAAACACATACTGTAACAGGTACGTCGTTTTTTAGAAGAAGTTCATCCGGGCAGATCCTTCGCATTGCTTCTATCATGTACAGATTGTCCATCTGATAATATCTTCTTGCATGGAGATACTCTTCAAGTGATACCTTGCCATCAAGGACGTCCTGCCTGGCCTTATCTATAAGCTCCATCCTTGTCTTAATATATGGATCCGCCATCTCTGCAGCAAGTGCATCTTTAAATACTTTCAAAAGATCATATATTGAGTCCTTGTCTTTGATTGCATAGATCAAAGAATTCATAGCTCCTATCGATGTGCCTGCAAGGGTCAGATTCTTCTTATCAAGTCCCTCTTCTTCTAAAGCTCTTAACATTCCGATCTGATATGCGCCTTTAGCTCCGCCGCCTGACATAACAAGTGTTACTTTTTTGTCTATGAAAATTCCCATTGATGTCTTTCCTCTTTGTTTATACTTTTTTGTATCAATGTATCTGTCGATATTATGAGGTAGGTGTCAAAAGTTCCTTTTGACACCTTATGACTAACGGATTGTTCCGTTTCTTCGAAACTCTCACAATCCTAAAACATTCGCAAATCCGCACTACGTGCTACTTTGCTCATGTT
>JAEEGI010020454.1_pt1 | contig 13257 bp, 11 predicted proteins | sample 8958751 | NCBI WGS metagenome assembly JAEEGI01 (sample SAMN16246545, study PRJNA631951) | gut metagenome | biome: gut microbiome; feature: rumen; material: KS-attached | host: Bos | place: Iran: Karaj | collected 2018-10
TAGGGACCCTCTGATATGTCAATACTCTCAAACGGAGGCCGTCCTGCCGTCGATAGACCTTTAGGTTAGGGACCCTCTGATATGTCAATACTCTCAAACACAACAAAACCAATGCTGTGCTGGCCAGCTGGTTAGGGACCCTCTGATATGTCAATACTCTCAAACTGTACAGTTACGCGTTCATGAACTGCACCGGGTTAGGGACCCTCTGATATGTCAATACTCTCAAACTCGACGACATGTGGACGGCCTCGAAGGAGTGGTTAGGGACCCTCTGATATGTCAATACTCTCAAACCCCAAATAGATTATTCTCTCCTAATCTCACAAAGATCATGATCTATTATCACTAATTCCTCCTTGCCACTCAGGACGTTGGCGTCAGTTTCAAACAATATAACATTGTATTTTTGATAGGAAACATGTCTGAGGAACAGATCATAGTCTTCCTCAGAGAAATATGACCTCAGGTGGACGAATACAAATAAAACAATTTTAGCATACTTGGCAGCAGCGTCGAGATAATCGCATACCCTTTCCAACAATGACGAATAATTTTCATCGAAATATGGTTCGACTGCCTTTATTATATCATCAATTCTAAAAGATCCCGTATGAAGCGAAACATCTACATCAACCAGTACTGAATTGATAAATGCCTCCAAACGTGAAAGCATCTCGTTTGTGTACAAGTATTTATCCTCACCTAGGGATGTATTGACCACCGTCGAATAAACTTTAGAAATAATCTGCTTCTCATTGGGACTCACTGCAAAAGGATTGAAAATTAAGCTGACGTTCCCTTTAATTGGTATTGACTTTCCACGCACCGAAAGAACGTATGGGCCCACATCCCCCTGAACTTGACTATTTAACTGAGACAACAGTCCGGACATAGCGCCTGGAGATTCGACTACAATCGCTTTTACCAAATCATCTTCGAAAATAATGGGCGACTCCCAATTTGGGTGGGAAAAAATCATAGCACCACAAACCTGTCCAAGTTGTCTACAACTTCTCTCTGAGACTCTCCAACTAAATACTCTATCCCTTGAAATTGTTTTTCAGTTACGATTAACACTTGAACATTTCCCTCGGGAGGGTTGTTCTTACGAAGATTATCAACTACGATTTTTGCAGCGGATGCATTCAGCACTACCTTTGAATACACTGATTTTTGCATCTTTACAAAGCCATCCCCCAAAAGGTATCTCCGGTAATACGAGTAGTTCCTACGTTCTTCCAATGTTTCGACCGGCAAATCGAAGAACACTATCACCCTCATGAACCTACACCTCATATTCCATCAACCTTTCTGGATCGCATGTTTCCATAGCCGTAAAAAATGACTGAACGTAAACACGAATAGCATTCAAAAGAACATTTTCCTTTCCACCGATGCATACGGGCTCATTGAGAATACCGACTATTTCGTGCTTCTCTGCAGTTCCAAATACCTCGAGATTCATAGAACGCACACGCTCATCCACCATAGGCCTGAATGATTCCATAAGATCCGAACCAAGATTGAACGGATTAAACAGATTATCGTGGAATATCCCTATGTGAGTCAAATACCCGGCTACAGAGATCTCACGATTGAAGGCTGAGAGAAGAATGCTATATCCATAATTTAGCGCAGAATTGATGACGGCTTCATCTCTTCTTGAAAAATCATTGCCAAACAATGTGTTGAAATAGACCTTGGCAGCGTGACCTTCTCTATTTGTCGAATCCCCAGGCAACACCTGAGCTATATAAGCATCAAGTGTGCGTCCGCGTTCTTCAAAACCGTTCCTTAACAAAACATCGCGTTGCTTTACAATCTTTTGACGAACAATTGTTGCCCACACATCAGCTTCAATACCAGGATTCCAACATATCTGCTTCCGCAACTTGTCTACAGTGTCACGAGTTCCGATATACGGTGTTAACTCCCCATATGGATTGCGTTTCTCATCGCAGAATATAATCTTCACTTTATTCTTACTGAGTTCACACAAAAGAGAGGCAGTCATGGAGACTGCAGTGTTGTCTATTATCAGCACTGCAATCTCCGGAAGAAATACTTTGTGCGTCCCTTCAACGTTGCGAACCACCAAGTAATTGAGTTTTAATTCTAACTTACTGCCACTTGAAATACTTACTATCCTCCAACTCATACTATCTTCAAGTCAGTACATTTCTCAAATAATCCTGTAATCGAAGAGTCAACCATCATGATCGAATCCAATTTCCCTATATTCTTGTTATATTCGATGCGGCCAGCGGTTCCAGATCCTCCATACTTTGAAAAGTTCCCATACACAGGCTTGCACTGAAACATTTTGAGAATCTCTAGCAATAACAAAGTCTGAAGTTCTAAATCCAATTCTTTAAAGGGAATCTTCATTCCTCTCAGCGACTTATATGCATTATAAAACGCAGGCGGAATAGAATATTTACCTTCAAACTTGTCTAAAAGACAGACATACAAAGATTCATTGTCCTCCGCATTTATCTCAAATGCCCTTACATCTGCCTGATTTCCTGATTCCGAATAATTGTACAACTTTTTACAGTATGTATACAATTTATACGGCAAGATTAATTGCTCAGCACTTACAAAAATACGACTGTCACCACTTCTTGAACGAATGGTGCAACGGTACCCATTAATCTCGAACATCGTATCGATGTGAATACACGAAACGCAGACCTCTGGATCCACCAGACCTTCATCCTCGTAGTACTTCCCAAGATCTGATGCACTCTTGATAGAAGAAAGTGCATACAGGGGGACAGACTCGATTGTACGAACCCTTTGTTTTTTGACAGTATGCTCAACTAAAGCAAAGTATGCTCCTGTAACTTTGTTATAAGCGCCATATTTGCTCTGATCCATACCTCTTTTAAATGGCATCTGACCGAGAGTCTTCTTCTTGAGCATCACATCGTACAAAGCACCGCCTTCAGTGTAAGGCGCACGCGTGAAGAGGATGTTGTTACGCCGCATGTATTTGTCGACAACAGCAATCGAACCGTTTGGCCCTGGAATCCATGCCAGATTCCCTCCACGTTCCACACGGAAATCGAACATCTTTCTGAGATTGTACTGGTCACCCTTGCTCCTCCCTCTGAGATAACTCAAAGGATCCTTGGTAAATTTGGTGTCATAGACGTTTCCGACCACGATGTTGAGGTATGCGTCCTTTGCATGATGGAAATCATTGACATTCCGGCACTTGACATAGAAGCCTCTCTCACCCAAGTCTGTGCGCTTATACTGATCGTGACGGAACTCACTGACGTTACCCCCCTTAACGTACACTATGTCAGAATCGTTTCCAAACATGCGCTCCAATACTTGTGCGACCGCTTTCACGGATTGACTGGTCTCCACTAATTGACGATTTATAAAACCGCTAAGTTCCTCATCTGTAAATGGAGTGCTACGGGTCAGACGAGAATACTTCTCCTCGGTCATCAGGCCCATTTCCCTGAGCATTTTCCAATAAGGGGCCATCCTCGACCTTATTGCAGGGTCGACCGGATACACATTCGTCTTAGCCTCATTGCAGGTCTTGCAGCACAAGACCATGTTGTTTCTGACACTATCATCGGTCTTGAGAGACTGCGGATGAATATGGTCCATATCGTATGCGGTATTGCCATCCAGATCAGCCAAATCTATCGGCTTCCAGCAGTACGCGCAATGGCCGGTCTGGAGATAATACGCATACAGTTTCTTGGACCTCAAACGGGGTTCGTCCGTACTGCCGAGCTCAGACAACAACTCCTCATAAGGTCCTCCGGCTGAAACGGCTTTTTCATATACAGCTAGGAGGTCCCTCTTACGCGAGAACTTCTTACCGTCATCCCTCGCTTCACGTGTAGTCTCTATAAAGGTTTTCTTCGGCGCATGCCCAGTGACCTTCACTATCTCTTTGACGACAGACACCGCTCTCCAAATGGAACGCTTGACCGCCGGGGAGCAATAGAGCTCTTCGATATCCTCGCGGGTGATCTCCTTGTCTTCGGACACCAGGCCTTTATTCAAAGAATCAATGCCGGCCTTAAACCCGTAATCCTTGGACAATAATTCCTGAAGGATGACCGTATCATCCTCCATTGCTGACAATATATTTCTCTCCATGCCATCCGGGCACATGCTGGTGATTCCCACAAGCAATTTCTCAGAAAGGCCTCCCCAGTCAGAAAAACGTATCCTGGAAAGCTTTGATATCTGGTCCTGGCTCAAATGTTCGCCGAAATCCGCTTTGAGCTTCCTCTTGAGCATTTTCCTGTCGTCACCAAAGATCGTCAATACACGAGCAACGTCTTCTGACAGCTTGCGGCATCTCCTCAAATCTCCGAGAACCTCGCTCAACTGGTGCTCAGAACGAAGTGATCCCATTATCGCCTCGTCTATGCCTCCGACCTCGACCTTCTCTCCCGTCACGGCCCTGATGAAATCCGCAAGCTTCTTCTTGGACACCCTGTTGCAATTCTGCCTTTCATACAGTTCTTCAACGACTCTGCGCTTTAGATCCTGAGAAATGCGGCATCCGTTTACGGTGACCTTGTTGAGTTCATTATACAGAATGAACCGCTGATACATCGGAGAGTTCTTCGGAAGGACCTTCTCACCTTTCACGTAGGTACAAGTGCTCACAAGCCTATCGATGAATCCGATAGCACTCTTCTCGACGTCTATTCTCTCCTCGAAGTTCCATGGCAAAACCCGGCCCTCGGACCTACGCACTGCCCATCCAGTCTTGGAGCCCTTTCCCAAAGGACCCACATAATAAGGAATCCTAAAGGTACAAAGGCTGAGGATCTTTTCAGACACTGTAATTCCGCTGGAGTCCTTCTCCGAGAGGAATGGATAAAACCTGGACATGTTTGCCAATATTTTGTCAAGCTCCTTGCGATGAAGCGCATTAGGAAACAGGGAGTTGTCACTAGACCTCTGCTTGGGCATGAATGTCTTCTCGGCCAGCCTCGTTTTCATGTCCTTCAAATCATCGGACGAATCCAGGTCGATACCAGCCTTCTCGAGGACCTTTTCGACGTACTTGCAGAAATCTGTCTGTGAACACCCTTTCATCTCGGAGCGACACTTCTTGTTGTATGCCTTCCCCGAATAGCTGCAATAACTACCCTGCTCCGTGGATTTGAATACTTTTCTATAGAGCGAATAGTCCTCTTTCCCGCCATCATTCCTATGGCTTTTTGCATATCCGACTAAGACCGATTTCAATAACTTGAGATCGTGCTTATGTTGCTCATATTCTGCAATCTTGCAATCAGAGATGCCCTCATGACCGCGAAGAATTCCAGTTAGGACTCCCCAATCATATACGGTCTTCGCGAAATCCAATGTCTGTACAACATCTGGACCATATGCGGACACATACCCGTCATGCTGCTCCTCTAAGGTAGTCTCCTTGAAACACACCTTCTCATACGCCTTGACCTCTTCTGACTTGAAATCCAATCCGGAATCCGCATCAGAGAGGAAGCTTTCCACACTGACCCTGCCTCCTGCCAACAAATCGGCCATGGCCTTTTCAGCCTTGGTTTCAGAAGATAGAAGTCTTTTCAACAATATCTTGCGATTAGTAACTCCAAGACTACGATCGGTTAAAACATCCCTGATCTCTTGTACGTTCTCGGACACATACATGTCGATTCCCAAATCGGATTGCGCCTTTTCCGATAACTGTAGGAAAAGGTCTTCAAATTCAGGAACGTCCGAAGAATCACCAAGGCTTTCAAAAAGAAAATGGCCTCTATATTTCAAAATATGATGAATGGCCAAATACACCAAACGCATGTCAGGCTTCTCATCAGTCACCATCAAATCCTTACGGAGATGATAGATAGTTGGATACTTCTTATGATACTCTTTATCATCAATGCCTATTCCAACGAAAGGCTCCTTACGATCCTCGGGGTGAAGAAAACTCTCGTCCTGTCTAGAGTAGAAACCTGGATCAACTGCTGCGATTTCTTTATCCATGAGACAACGTAGCAGAGATATCCTCTGTTTCCGCCTCTGGTACCTACGACGGAGTATCCTGAAAGACCTACGGGCATCAGCGGCCTGCCCCTCATTGAACAAATGGACGCCCCACATGGCTTTTCCATTGAACCTAAGCACATTGTATTCCTGATCAGTAACCGCCCAGCCCACTGAATCAGTACCTATATCCAACCCCAGGTAATAGTCTCCAAACTGTTTTCTTGCCATTTTCCCCACCCAAACTATTTATTCAACGATTTAGATGAAAGCGTGTCAATACCAAGTTCAAATAAGGCTTAGCCGAAAGCGCCCGCAAGGGCTCCGCGTTGGCGGGACTTTCTATTGACACCCCTTCTATCTTTTGTTTGGAACGGAACCGTAATGGGTAACATAATGTAAAAACATAGCACTGGACGTCCCATCATGTACACGTGGTCTTGATGAATTTACCATCAAAGGTACTAACCATGGGTCGAGTCTATCATCCAATACTGAAAATCATTCCAAACAAGATACAGACATCCTACAACAGAATCAAAGGTCCTTCGCCATGTACGACAGGTCCTCGGAATACCCCAGCGATCTGTAATATCCCCTGACCCCTACGCCGCTGGTGACCCTGATCCTGTGGTATCCGCCTTCCCTGGCGATCCTCTCCGCCTCAGCCACCGGACTCCTTCCGAACCCGTGGTGCCGCCAGTCCTCGCCCTCATTCCCTATGGACGCCGTATGCCTGCTGACGATAGCCGTGGCGGAGATGAGGCTGAGATTACCCTCGCATGTGCAGAAACTACGAAAAAATCAATATCTTAAATAGGTAAATTTACTAACTTCATCTATCAATTTTTACCAAGATTTATAAATGACCAAGAAAATAATCCACCATGGAGATGGAAGGCTACCTGCCGCGCCTTATAGAGTCTGAGATATGCGACACGATGAAGGTCATGGGCGCGGTCAGCATCGAGGGGCCCAAGGCCTGCGGGAAGACGTGGTGCGCCAGACGCCTAGCCAACAGCGAATACTCCCTGGTGGATCCCCGCAACAACTTCTCCAACCGCCGGATGGCGACGATCGACCCCTTGCTCGCGCTTGAAGGTGAGAAACCGCACCTGATAGACGAATGGCAGGACGTTCCTGGAATCTGGGACGCGGTGCGCTACTCCGTCGACTCCGACAGCAAGAAGGGAAAGTACATCCTGTGCGGATCGTCATCCGCGGACAAAACGAAGATGCTGCATTCCGGCGCCGGGCGCATCTCTAGCATCAGGATGCGTACGATGTCCCTGCTGGAATCCGGCGAATCAAACGGCCGCGCATCGCTGTCAGGGATGTTCGACGGCCGCCTCGAGACCTCCGGATCCAAGGATTCCGACGTCGGGGGCATCGCATCCATGATAGTCCGCGGCGGATGGCCCGGGATGCTGGGCGTCGACCCCGACAGGGCGTCGCTGGAGCTGGACCGCTATCTGCGGAGCGCCTGCGAGATAGATGCACAGCGGATCGACGGCCGGAGGCGCAACGTCGGATCACTCATGAGGGTGATACGCTCCCTTGCCCGCAACGAGAGCACCGTGGCGTCCAAATCGAAGATAGCCTCGGACATCAAGGAGGACGGCTCCGAAACTATAGCAGCGGCAACGGTGGACGACTATCTGGACGTGCTTTCACGGCTGTTTCTGACCGAGGACCAGCCCGCGTACTCCGCATCCTTCCGCTCATCGCTGCGCGTAGGCAAGAACCCGAAGCGGCATTTCACCGACCCCTCCTTGGCCGTGGCGGCGATGGGCATCGGGACGGAAGGGCTCCTATCCGATATGAGAACCATGGGGTTCATGTTCGAAGGACTGTGCGAGCGCGACCTCCGCATCTACGCCCAGAACATCGGCGGCAGGCTGTTCCATTACCGCGACTACAAGGACCATGAGATAGACGCGGTCGTGGAGGTGCCTGGGAAGGGATGGGGCGCGTTCGAGATCAAGCTCGGGTCCGACTCCGAGGACACGGCCGCGGAGGGTCTGCTGAGAATCAGAGACCTCATGAAGAACAACGAGATATCGGAGCCCCCTAGGTTCCTGTGCGTCATAACCGGGACCGGCGGCCTCGCATACCGCCGCGACGACGACGTCTACGTAGTCCCGATAACCTCTCTCGGCCCTTGACCATCGGTTACAGGTCCTTCGCCATGTACGGCAGATCTTCGGAATATCCGAGCGAACGGTAATATCCCCGTACCCCTACGCCGCTGGTGACCCTGATCCTGGGATATCCGCCTTCCCTGGCGATCCTCTCCGCCTCGGCCACCAGGCCCCTTCCGAACCCGCGGTGCTGCCAGTCCTCGCCCTCGTCCCCGATGGACGCCACCCTGCCGAACACCTTCAGCTCCCTTATGGTGGCGCGGGAGTCCAGCCTGAGCCTGACGTATCCTATGAGCGAATCCTCGTAGACGTACGAGATGAACAGCTCCCTCCCGCCAGAGGCCTCGTACTCCAGCGTCTCCAGCCTGGTCTTCCCGGGATCGTCCAGGGAAACTCCGGAATGCCCGACCTCCCTGCAACGGATGCACCTGCACCTCCTGCCCTCGGCGGCCATCCTCGCCTCGACTATCTGGCGGATGTTGCTCTTGGTTATCCCCGCCGCGATCTGAGGGACGGGGATGTCCCTCTGGATCCTCTGTATGCGCACGTACTCCGGGACCAGCGCCTTCATCTCGCTCAGGAGCTCCGCGGCCGTGTCCACGTCGTAAGGCTCGTACTCCCCCGCCTTCCACATGTCGTACAGCCTGGTGCCCTCGATGACCAGCGTGGTGTAGAACTTCAGCATGTCCGGCCTGAAATCGGGGTCGTCGAAGCACCTGCGGAAGCATTCCAGGTCCTTCTCCGGGGACGATCCGGGAAGGCCGGGCATGATGTGGTAGCAGATCTTCAGGCCGCGCTCCCTGCAGTCCCGGGTGCATCTGCGGACCGCCTCCACCCCATGGCCCCTGTCCACCCCGGCGAGCACGTCGTCGTCCAGGATCTGGACGCCCAGCTCCACCCTGGTGGCCCCCAGCGACATCGCCCTCTCTATCTGCTCCGGGCCGAACACGTCCGGACGGGTCTCCACCGTGAGCCCCACGCACCTGCAGGCCGAGGACTCGTTGGCCTTCTGTGCTTCCTCCAAGGTGGCGGAGTCGAATCCGTTCATGGCGTCGAAGCACCTGCGCACGAACTCCTCCTGGTACTCGGGGTCGCGGCTGGTGAAGGTGCCGCCCATGATTATCAGGTCTATCTTGTCAGTCTTGTGCCCTATCTCAGACAGTTGCCGTATGCGGTCGGACACCTGCAGATAGGGATCGAAGGAGTTCCTCCCCGCGCGCCTCGCCGCCGGCTCGTATCCCGTATACGACTGCGGAGAGCCGTTCCCGACGCCTCCGGGACAGTAGGCGCACCTGCCGTGGGGACAGTCGTGCGGGGACGTCATCACGGCGACCACGGCGACGCCGCTGACCGTGCGCGTGGGCTTCTTCAGCAGGAAGGGGGTCAAAAGCTCCCTGTCCTCCGGCGACACCTCTGCCAGTATGGACGAGTTCGGCGGGACGTCCTCCAGGCCGTGCCTCTTGCAGAGCTTCAGCTTGAGGTTCTGAAGAGCGTCCCTGTCCCTGACCCTGCCGTCCTTGACGGCGGCAATGACCTCCGCCGCCAGCGCCGATACCCTGGGGTCATCCATAGTAGGCGTTCCCCGGCTCGGATGCCCCCTCCTCGGCCGCCGGGGGCTCGATGAGGTCCATGTACTCGATGCTGGACGAGTTGATGTAACGGAGCGTCCCCTCGTCGGTCTCGAACACCAGCGCGGTTCCACCCCCTAGGACGGAGACCCCCTTCAGGACGCCCTCGGTGACCCCGTTCTCGCCGTGGCGGACGCGGAACCTTGAACCGGGGACGGCGGCGTACACGTCGGTCATGCCTGCCCCCTCCCCGAGACCAGGTCCTGGAAATGGACGACGGTCCTGCGGTAGTTCTCCATCGCCATGGTGACGTTGGACTCCACGAACGCCCAGGCCTTCGAAAGGTCTCCGAACCTTATGCGGTATCCCTTGCGGGCCTGGCCGTCGCATTCCACGTCCATCGACTCCAGGAGGTCCATCGACTTCAGCTTGTTGATGTGCCTGTAGATCGTCGGCTTGGTCGTCCCCAGGAGGGACGCCAGCTCCTCCGCGGACCACGCCTTGGACGGGAACGCCATGAAATAATCCATGAAAAGGCGGTACGGGACGCTGTCCCTGACGCCGGTGGCGCCCGTCCTGGACTCGTAGCCTCTCGGGAGGTACCCTATCTGAGTGAGGAGGGTCTCCGCCACTATGTCCGGGTCCGACTCCCCCACGAGGGGCGTGTTGCTGACGACCTGCATCTCGAACAATTGGAATCACTGCCCTCTCGAATGACGCTTGACGTTTTATTATTTTAGTTTGTGACGTAACGTGCGCGCACGGGGACCCGTTATACGTCGCGACCGGAAATGAGTGGGCATGAGCACCAGATGCGTCATTTGCCTCGAGGAGGACGGGAGATACAAGGGGACGTACTGCCGCTGGGACGGATACCCCCGGGATGCGGGGATGATACTTCTCAAGGCGTACAGCGACAGGACGCTTCTCGACAGGCTGATCTCCCTCGGGGGGATCAGCACCCTCCACGTCTCGATAGACGGGACTTCGTTCCTGGGCGACGGGAGATGGCCGAAGACCGCCGAGGATCCGGCCGACCTCATGGAGGACGTCGGGGCGGACTACGCCTACGTGTTCGGAGAAGACGGGAGATGGACGATGCGGAGATACGGGGTGCCCGAGTCCGCCGACCTCCTGGCGGTGCTGCGCGAGGAATGCCCGTCCAGCTTCCGATCGGATGGAGGACAACAGGCGGTCCATGGCCAGGATGACGCTGTTCTTGGGAATGACGGTGGAGACCGGTATGGACAGGATCTTCTCCACGGTGGGGGCCACTATGGGGGCGCAGACGACGCCCAGGGCCCCGTCCCTCTCGGCGCGGACGGCGGCGATGATGGCGTCCTCCAGGGTGGACACGGGGTACTCCCTCACGTGGACTTCCATCCCGTCGAAGTCGACCGACTTCGGAAGGTTCTCCATGACGTTGGTGAAGGCGATGACCGCGATGAAGCGCTGGTCGTCGGCCTTCATTATCACCTTCAGGGCCTTGATGACCTGGCGGACCGTGCGGAGGTTGGGCTCGCGCTTGTCCTCCAGGAGCTTGTACATGGTGCTCTGGGAGATGCCCGATATCTGGCAGAACTCGTTGAGGGACATCCTGAGCTCGTCGTCCAGGATATCGCGGAGGGCCTTCTGGAAGCCCCCCTCCTCCCTGAGCATGCCCGCTATCAGGTCCGGGACGGTCATCCGAGGCGCCTCGCGTAGTCCGCGGCGGACATCCCTGCGACGCATCCCTGGCCCACGGCCTTGGCGACCTGCCACGGCCTTCCGGCGACGTCCCCGCATGCGAAGACGCCCTGGACCTCCGTGGAGCAGTCGGCGCCGATCTTGATGGTGTCGTCGATCTCCGGCATGACGCCCAGGTCCATGGCGATGTCCGCGGACGACCTGGCGCCGAGCTCGATGAACACCCCGTCCACCGGGATCGAGGAGCCGTCCTCCAGGACCAGCCTCTCCACCTTGCCGTCGCCCTCGACCGCCTTCGGCTTGGAGCGGTGCTCTACGGCCCCGGCCTCCAGCGCCTTGGACGCGAGCCCTGAATCGGCGGCGTCCTCCCAGCGGACCCAGTGGGTCTCGGAGGCGTAGGAGGTCATGAGGCGCGCGGACGCGGCCGCCTCGGAGTCGTTGCCTACCACGGCCACCCTGCGGCCCTTGTAGAAGTTGCAGTCGCACACGGCGCAATAGCTCACGCCCTTGCCCAGGAGGTCCTTCTCCCCCGGGATCCCAAGGGCCTTCCTGGAGATGCCGGTGGCGATGACGGCCGCCTTGGCGGAGACCTCCGTCCCGTCCTCCATGGAGAACAGGAACCTGCCGTCCGCGGCGGAGGCCGACATGACGTTCATGTCCAGGAACCTGGCCCCGAACGACTCGGCCTGAACCCTCCCGTCGGCGAGGATCTCCTCCCCGGGGCGGCAGGACACCCCCATGTAGTTCTCGATCTCCGCGCCGTACGCCCCGCTGGACGCGGCCTTCCCGGCCACCAGCACCGAGGCCTTCTTCCTGGAGGCGTGGATGGCCGCCTGGAGGCCGGCGGGGCCGCAGCCTATGACGAACACGTCGGCGTCCATCTTCAGCGGAACCCCAGGGCAGCCAGGAGGTCCTCCTTAGGCCTGAGCCCGACCAGAGTGTCCACGAGGACGCCGTCCCTGAAGACGAGGATCGTGGGTATCGCGTTGATGTTGAACCTGACGGCGATGGCCTGGTTCTCGTCGGTGTTGAGCTTCGCGACGCCGGCCCTGCCCTTGAGGTCCTCGGAGAGCTCCTCGATTATGGGGCCCATCCTCCTGCAGGGGCCGCACCAGGGCGCCCAGCAGTCTATGACGGCGAGGCTGTTCTGCTCCACGAAGCTGTCGAAGTTTGACTCGTTGATCTCGGTCACCATTTCTATCACTCGCCACGTATTCGTCTCACCCCGATAAAAAAGCGACGGAGCTAAGGAGAGCCGCATGAAAACCGGAGGAGGCAAGGCCTCGGAAACCGTCGTCCTCGGGTAGGCATTTGAGCTCCGGGTACTCCCCGATCCGCCCGATTATGGAGTCCAAGTCCTCGCCGTACAGGTCGGAGAGCTCCATGTGCAGGACCTCTATCCTCTCCGCCCCGCGGAACGCCCCCTTGTAGACCAGCTTGTCCACGGAGTGCGAATGCGGGACGACGCGGTTGTCGCTGACCATGTTGTCCGCATGGGCGACGATCTTCTCCTCCAGGGTGCTTGGCATGTAGTCCCCCGGCGGGAGCCCCAGCTCCTCCACGTCCTCCTGGTCTAGGCCCGCGCCGGTGTGCTTGCGTATGATCTCCACTATCTCCCTCGGGAGCCCCAGGCGCTCGGCGATCTTCGACCCTAGGTACGCATGCATTATCGAATGGTCGACGGAGCGGCCGATGTCGTGCAGGAGCGCCCCGGCTATCACCAGGTCCATGTCGACGCCCTCGATGCGGGACGCGATCTCCTCGGCCACCGCCCTCACGGTGCAGCAATGCACCACCACGCGCCTCTTGCAGCCCTCCTCGACGAGATGCCGCACGCACGTCACGTCGTCAGGGATTCT
>JAEEGI010020455.1_pt1 | contig 13256 bp, 12 predicted proteins | sample 8958751 | NCBI WGS metagenome assembly JAEEGI01 (sample SAMN16246545, study PRJNA631951) | gut metagenome | biome: gut microbiome; feature: rumen; material: KS-attached | host: Bos | place: Iran: Karaj | collected 2018-10
CCCTTCAAGGAGTTTGCTGCTCATCGCTACGAGTGGGCTCGACAGACGGCCTACGTCTATCCTGGTCCTATCCAGTACTGGGGACCCACAGAGGTTTGCGACCAGCCCACGAAGACGCTGGCCCTGGAGCAGAAGCAGAAGTAATCGTCATTAATGAATGTGTGTCAAAGGGGAGCTCTCTTCTCCTTTGACACTTTTTTAATTCTCAAAAAAAATAATTGTTCGCTTCCAATAGTGAAGCAGCAACCAGTCAGGCTTTGGTAGAAAAGAAACATACTGTAAAAAAGAAGTCACCTCGTCGTTCGAGTCCTGTGCGCCATAAGCAGCCAGGCTTTTTTGTCCGTCTGCTCCAGAAGATGCCTCACTGGGCCTACTGGGTGGGGTGCATAGGTGTAGTGGCTGTCTATATGTGGTTCTTCTACTATTTCTTTGTTTCTCCCTACGGCTTCCGTTGGCGAGCGCTCTATGGCGACGTGAGCAATCCCGAGGGCTATGATATTCACGGCATTGACATTTCCCATTATCAGGGTGAGATTGACTGGGAACTGTTGCGCAATCAGGGCATGATTGACAACTGTCCCATACGCTTCGTGATGATCAAGGCCACCGAGGGAGCTGATAGGGTAGATCCCAACTTTCATGACAATTTTGAGCAGGCTCTCGAATATGGCTTCACGCGTGGTGCTTATCACTTCTACAGCAAGCGCTCGAGTGCCAAGGAGCAGGCGGCTTTCTTCATTTCGAATGTCAAGCTGCAGCGAGGCGACCTGCCGCCTGTGCTCGATATTGAGCACAAGCCGCAGCAACAGACCGACGAGGAATTCAAGAAGAGCGTGCTTGAGTGGCTCAACATTGTGGAGCAGCACTATCAGGTGAAGCCCATCCTCTACACCTATTATAAATTTAAAATGCAGTACTTGTCCGACAAGGTGTTCGATGAGTATCCTTACTGGATTGCCCACTACTACGTGGACAGCATCGAATACAAGGGTGCATGGAAATTCTGGCAGCATACCGATGTGGGCAAGCTGCCAGGAATCAATGGCTACGTAGATTTCGATGTCTATAACGGTTCCTATTACGATTTGCGCCAACTCACCATTGGCAGCCAGGAACCTATTGGCGTAGAAGCTTATCGCGAGGAAGAATAGTCCCCGCGAAAAGCCTTACTTGTTCAGATGAGCGCTCGACACCAGTATGTAGGCATTTTTACAGGTATAAATAGAAGGTATCGCATAGCTGATGCCGTCGATTGTCAGCGTTTTCCCTCCGATGGCATCAATCTCCTCGTCTTCATCATAGCTTTTGAAAGCCTGCGTGCTGTTGGCACTGGGGGTGCTCACTTTCTTTCCTATGCCCATGATGGTGCCTCCGTTGATGAGTAGTTCCCCGTCGCAGGTGAATGCCTTTCTTGCTGATGCTACGTAGGCCTCGCCGCCAGTAAAGATGATGTTTGCGTCGGCTTTGACGGCATGAGGGTTGCTCACTTTTTTCGTTCCTGTGGTGGTCACATAAAGCGTTCCGCCCGTCTGCTCATAGTTCAGCGAGCAGTTGATGCCCTTTCCACCATCGCCTGTGCTCACGATGTTGACCACTCCACCACTCATCAGCAGCAAACTGTCGCTCTTGATGCCGGCACACGAGGTGGTGTCTTTCACACCGTTGACGGTCTCTATCTTGCAACCGCCTGAGGTAGTGATGTTCAGGTTGCCTCCCTCTATGGCGGTGCGTGCGTCGTTCTTGATGCCACGTGCTCCGTCGGCTTTCACGTCGATATTGAGCGTGCCGCCTTTGATGGTGAAGCCATCGTTTACTTTTATACCGTTCGACCCCGTGGTTGAAGCGCTGATGTTGATGTTTCCGCTTTCCATCACCACATAGTCGTCGCTGGCGATGGCATTCTTTGCGTTAGCGTTGATGTTCAGCGTGCCGTTGCCTCTGAGATAGAACTGTCCTTCGCTGAAGAGGGTTGCCTTCTGGTCGATGGTGTCGCCTTTCGCATTGACGGGAGCTGGGGCATAGGTTGTGCCGTCGGTGAGTGTGTTGGTGGTGCCGTCGGCTATGTTGATGTAGAGCGCCTTGTTGGCCTGGTTGTTGATGGCAGGGCCGTCGCTATTGTTGATGTTGACACCATTGAGCACAATCGTGTAGCTCCTGAGATTATAGACCAGTAGCGAGCCTTCCGATGTCGAGCCGCTGAGGGTGATGGTCATGTTGGCAGTCGTGTTGTTGGCTCCGTTCACGGTCACGTCGGCTCCGTTCACGCTGACGAATCCGTTGGTGTCGCCTGTGACTGTGGCTGTAGTGCCATTGAACACGATATCAATATCGCTCTTGAAATTGCTCATTTCATATTTGTCGTCCTTCACGCAGCCGCTGAGGATAGCGGCCAGTAGGGTCATGCCGATAAGTTTCTTCTTCATATTCATCGTGAATGCGGATTAGAACTTGAATTTATAGGAGAGTCCCACCAGATGCCTGTCCGATTCTCCGTCGGCCTCATTGTCTCTGATGTCCTGATAGCGGTAGGTCAGCTGGAACGTGTGCTTTTTCTTCAGCTTATACTCCACGCCTACTTGATAGCGCACTTTCTCCAGTGGCCATCCGTTGAAGAGCTCCACGTTGGCAAAGGGGTCGAACTTCCAGTGGGGAAAGTCGTAGCTCAGTTGCAGACGGCTGCGCAGGATGTGCTTGTTCTTGATGTTCACGGGGCTCCACGTCATCTCGTCCACGTCGTATTTCTTGTCGCTGACCGAGGGGCGATGTGTGAACTGCCATCGTTCGCGCAGGGATATGCTGAGCCTGCCCAGGTTGAAACTGCCCGTGAGCGACACGTTCACGCGATGGCGCACTCCCCAGTAGCTGGGCATCCACTTCTTGATTCTCACGTTGTCTGATTTCAGGCTCACCTCCTCTTGGTTGTTGTCGTAGAGGAAGTTGTAGCCCGCCGAGGCTTTCAGTCCCTTGATGATTTTGAATTCGGCATATACTCCGGCGCTCCATCGGTCGGCTGTGCGCGTGTTGTTGCGTGTGCGCAGCTCCGATTCTGCTCCTATGCTCACCCAGGGGGCCAACTTCTTCTCGGCTGCCAGCTCATACCACATGCCGAAGTCGGCCTGCGCCCAGACGTGGCTGAATGAGCTGAAGCAAAAGATGAGTGACAAGCCTGCCACCCACCAGTATCTTTTGTCGGTATTGCAATTCTTCATACGGTTGCGTTCCTTCACGTTTGTTCTTTTTCTGTCTTTCTCTACACCTCTCTCCATTGCGAGCGTCTCACTCTGAACAGCCCATCTACATCACTTGTCTGATCGGCATCGTAAGTGACGCGCAGCACCACCGTGTCCTTCAGGAAGTCAATGCCGCCCACGTCTATTTTCAGAATCTTCAGTCCTGTGCGGCTTTCCAAGTCGGCAATGAGCTCTTCGCGCTTCTCGGGCTTAGTCAGTTCCACTCGGTCATACTGTATGAGCTTTGTGGCATGCACCTTGAACCGCATTTCGCATACGACGATGGCCGAAACGGTCAGCACATCTACCACGAGCAGCTCTGCAAAGTCCTCGGCCATAGCGTGTACCACCGACAGACATACGATGAGGAACAGATAGGTCATTTCTCTCACGGGCATGGCATCGGTTCTGTAGCGCATGATGCTGAAGATGCCGAACAGTCCCAGTCCTACGCCCATCGTGGCCTTGCCTCGGTCCATGCCCATCATGAAATAGACCAGGAAGAAGATGGCTACGGTCATGAGCATGAAAGTGAAGTAGAAATCGTTGCGATGACTCTTGCGGTAGTAGAGGAAGTGGATGATGGACCAGTTCACTACGATGCAGATAAGAAACCTAATGAGCGTGCTGCCAAAGGTTAAAGAAAATAGGTCTTCCATATTCATTATCAGTTATTTATGTATTGTTAGTTATTTCTTAATATTCTCTCCACGTCTCTCAGTTTTGTCTTGAAGAGGTTGACAGGCAGCTGGCTGTTGGTCATGGCCGCCCCCATGCAGTATTTGCTGAATCCGTGAGGATGAATGCGCAGCTGTCGCAGCATTTCCAGCACGGGAGAATAGACCAGTCCGTCTCGCTTCAGTTCGATGATTACCAGGTCGCCCATGTGTCGGTCGGTATCGGTCTGCACGTTATGAAACTGCAAGTTGGTATCAATCGTAAGCCGTTCGGTCTTGGCTCTGTTCACGAGCGTGATGCGGTGGAAGTGGTTGTGCATGTGTGGGATGAGCGTGTCCACGTCGAAGTGCAGGTGTTCATCTATGAACTGTCGCTTTGTGTCGTCGTGCAGATCCATGTCGGCCACCTCAATGCGCTTCTTCTTTGTGCGCCCGTGGTTGTTCTTCGTCTTGATTTCCATGAACTGCAGGTTCGAGCTGACGTAGGTTCTGAAGCGTATCTTCTGCCGATTGGTGTGCCCGGTCTGGTGCTCGCGGTACATGCCATAGTCTTGGGTGTCGAAATAGGTGGTGTCGTAGAGCATGTTGCGCTCTCCGTCTATGACCTGTGCGTAGTAGTCGCCTTTTGCCATTCCCAACAGCTTTTCGAGCATAGTCAATGTGGTGACGAACTTCGTATCGGTACGGTTCATTAGCTTTACGCTTTTCATTTCGGCCAGCGTGATAGGGGCAAATGTAGAAAGGATACTGTCAATCGGCATGGTAAATATAAAGTTTTAGGCAAAGGTAGGAGGGAAAGGGGGGTGTTCGCAAGTATTTTCAGCGAACTGCCCCTTTTATTCTGTAAATTGGCGAAGCGCCCCGAGCAGTTCGCTGTTCTCGCTTCTGGTGCCGATGGTGATGCGCAGACAATTGTTACAGAGCTGTATGCGTGAGCGGTTGCGCACAATGATGCCTTCGCTTACCAGATAGTCGTAGATGCGTTGTGCATCGGTCATCCGTGCCAGGAAGAAGTTGGCATCGCTCGGATACACCTTCTCGCAGATGGGCAGCATGTTAAAAGCCTCCATCAGTCGTGCGCGCTCTTGCAGTAGGGTCGATACCCATCGTTCTACTTCCACCTTGTCCTTGATGGTCTCGAGTGCTTTCTGCTGTGTGAGCAGGTTCACGTTATACGGATATTTCACCTTGTTGAACAGCCCTATGATTTCCTTTGAGGCGAAGGCCATGCCCAGTCGGATGGCAGCGCAGCCCCATGCTTTGCTCATGGTGTTGAGTACTATCAGGTTGGGGTGTTGGCTCAGTTCGTGCCGCAGGGGTTTCTGTCGTGAGAAGTCGCTGTAGGCTTCGTCCACGATGACGATGCCTTCGAACTGCCTGATGACCTTCACCATCTCCTCGCGGTTCATGTTGTTGCCAGTGGGGTTGTTGGGTGAGCAGAGCCAGATGAGTTTCGTGTTGTCGTCGCAGGCAGCCAGCAGCTTGTCGGCTGTGAACTGGAATTGCTCGTCGAGCAGAACGGTGCGGTACTCGGTGTCGTTGATGTCGGCACACACCTTGTACATGCCGTAGGTGGGTTCTATGGCCACCACGTTGTCTTTTCCTGGCAGGCAGAAGCAGCGGTAGGTCAGGTCGATGGCCTCGTCGCTTCCGTTGCCCAGGAATATGTTCTCCGGAGCCACGCCCTTTATGTTGCCGATGGCTGTTTTCAGTTCTTCCTGCAGGGGGTCGGGATAGCGGTTGAGCGGATTGTTGTAAGGGTTCTCATTGGCATCGAGGAAGACACGTGCCGTTCTTCCAGCATATTCGTTGCGAGCGCTGCTGTAGGGAGCCAGCGACCAGATGTTGGGTCTTGTCAGGGTTTCGAGCGGTTTCATAGGAGGGCTGTTGTGGGGGATGTGGGGTGATGTGGGTGATGTGGATGATGTGGGGATGACTACAGGCTGTTGAGCCTGACGGTCATTGCGTTCTTGTGGGCATCCAGCTGTTCGGCCTCTGCCATCAGCTCCACTGCATGCCCTATGTGGCGCACGCCCTGTTCGGTGAGGTGCTGGAAGGTGATCTTGCGGCAGTAGCTGTCCAGATTGACGCCGCTGTAGGCCGTGGCATAGCCGTGTGTGGGCAGGGTGTGGTTGGTGCCGCTGGCGTAGTCGCCTGCGCTCTCACAGGCATACTTGCCCAGGAACACGCTGCCTGCGTTCACCACCTGTTCTGCCAGTTGCTCGTAGTCCTTTGTCTGAATGATGAGGTGCTCGGGTGCATAGTAGTTGGAGAGTGCTATGGCCTCTTCGGCTGAGCTCACCAGCACCAGTCGGCTGTTCTCCAGCGTCTTGGCGGCTATCTCCTTTCGTGGCAGCAGCTGCAGCTGTCGCTCCACCTCGTTCTTCACCTGTTGCAGCATGGCGGCTGAGGTGGTGATGAGCAGCACCTGCGAGTCGGTGCCGTGTTCTGCCTGTGACAGCAGGTCGGCAGCCACGAACTCTGCATTGGCTGTCTCGTCGGCTATGACGCACACCTCGCTTGGTCCTGCAGGCATGTCGATGGCCACGTCGTGCAAGCTCACCTGTTGCTTGGCGGCCATGACGTACTGGTTGCCGGGTCCGAATATCTTATAGACCTTGGGCACCGATTCGGTTCCGTAGGCCATTGCTCCTATGGCTTGCACGCCACCAGCCTTGAATATCTTGCTCACGCCAGCAGTCTTGGCGGCCACGAGTATGGCGGGGTTCACCTTTCCTTCGCTGTTGGGTGGTGTGCAGAGCACTATTTCCTTGCAGCCCGCAATCTTGGCTGGTGTGGCCAGCATGAGCACGGTGGAGAAGAGTGGGGCAGTGCCGCCAGGGATGTAGAGGCCCACGCGCTCTATGGCTACGCTCTTCTGCCAGCAGGTGATGCCGGGTCCTGTCTCCACCTTTTCGCCCTTGAATCGCTGTGCCTCGTGAAAGGTGCGTATGTTCCAGTGGGCCAGTCGGATGGCGTGCTCCAGGTCTTCGCTCACCAGCTGTTCAGCCTCTTCCATCTCGGCTTCGCTTACGGCCAGCGAGGTGAGCTGTGCGTGGTCGAACTTCTCCTCGTAGGCCATGACCGCCTTGTCGCCGTTGGCTTTCACGTCGGCCAGTACTGCGGCTACCGTGGCGTTCAGTTGCGATACGTCGAGGTGCGGACGTGCTGCTATGCTCGTCCATTCCTCTTTTGCGGGATATTCTATGATGTTCATGACGTTCCTCTTGATTTTTTACAGTATCATCTTCTCGATGGGGGTGACCAGTATGCCCTGTGCGCCCAGCTCCTTCAGCTTGCCTATGATTTCCCAGAAGCGCTTCTCGTCGAGCACGGTGTGAACCGAGCACCACTCATCGTCGGCAAGGGGGATGACGGTGGGGCTCTTCAGTCCGGGCAGCACACCTATTATCTCCTGCAGACGAGCCTTGGGCGCGTTCATGCGCACGTATTTCTTGTCCTCAGCCTGGCGCACGGCTTCGAAGCGGAACTGCATCTGCTGCAGCACCTCGCGCTTCTCCTGCGTCATGCCCGGATGGCCTATGAGCAGGGCCTCGCTCTGCATCACCACTTCCACCTCGCGCAGGTTGTTGCTCACGAGCGTTGAGCCTGAGCTCACAATGTCGAAGATGGCATCGGCGAGCCCTATGCCCGGGCTGATTTCCACCGAACCCGTGATGACGTGAATCTCGGCATGTATGTTGTTCTTGTCCAGGAAATCTTTCAGGATGACGGGATAGCTGGTGGCAATCTTCTTGCCCTCGAACCAGCTGAGCCCCTCGTAGTGGGTCTCCTTTGGTATGGCCAGCGACAGGCGGCACTTCGAGAATCCCAGCCGCTGGATGATTTCGGCTTCTGCCCCGCGCTCGCGGTATTCGTTCTCGCCCACCACGCCCAGGTCGGCCACGCCCGTTGCCACGCTCTGCGGAATGTCGTCGTCGCGCAGATAGAGCACCTCTAAGGGGAAGTTCTGTGCACTCACCAGCAAGGTGCGCTTCGAAGCCCCTACCTTGATGTCGGCTTCGTTGAGAAGGTTCATCGTGTCGTCATACAGACGGCCTTTTGATTGTACGGCAATTCTTAGCATAATCTCATAATAACATGAAAAACTTGCTGCAAAAATACACAATTTTTCTTGATTATGCAATAAAAAGTGTATTTTTGCACCTAAATGCTGAACGAATTGAAATCTAAGGGAATATTTATACTTCTTTTATCGCTTATGGTGCTTGCTTGCCAGCCGAAACGCGAGCGCGTGGTTACGCCCTGGGGCGAGGAACTGGTGATGAGCGGTGAGCGCATCGAGCCGGAGGCTGAGGGGCAGGATGACGGCCGCTTCGACCTCGACGAGATAGTGACGGCAGGCGAGCTGATAGCCCTCACCGTGTCGGGACCGCAGACGTGCTACGACTATCATGGCAGCAGGCTCGGACTGCACGCCATGCTCTGTCAGCAGCTGGCCGACTCGCTGGGCATAAGGCTGCGCATGGAGCTCTGTCGCGACACGGCTGAGATGTTGCAGCGCCTGCGTAAGGGCGAGGCCGACGTGATAGCCTATCCCGTGGGTGAGATGGGCGATGAGTCGCCCGGCTGGGTGGTGCCCCAGGACAAGCCGCAACTGGCCCGACTGCTGCGCCACTGGTACTCGGCTGAGCGACTGGCAAAGGCACAGGCCGACGAGCAGCAACTGCTCAAGACGGGCGGCGTGAAGCGCACCGTCTTCGCCCCCATGCTCGACCGCAAGGGCGGTATCATCTCGCGCTACGATGCCTTGTTTCAGCGCTATGCACAGCCCATACGGTGGGACTGGCGGCTCATGGCAGCCCAGTGCTATCAGGAGTCAACCTTCGACCCCAATGCCCTCTCATGGGCAGGCGCACATGGGCTGATGCAAATCATGCCGCAGACAGCCGACCACCTGGGCCTGTCGCGTGCGAAGCTGAACGACCCCGAGCAGAACATAGCCGCAGCGGCTCGCTATCTGCAGGAACTGGAACGCGCCTTCGCCGACATTCCCAGCCGTCGCGAGCGACAAGACTTCGTGCTGGCAGCCTACAATGGCGGCAGTCACCACATTCGCGACGCAATGGAGCTCACCCGACTGAATGGGGGCAATGTCCACCGTTGGGCCGACGTGGCCGTCTATGTGCTCAAGCTGAGCGAGCCAGCCTTCTATCAGCATCCCTCCGTGCGCTACGGCTACATGCGCGGCAGCGAGACCGTGGGCTACGTGCGTAGCATACGCCAGCGCTATCAGCAGTATCAAGGCGTGAAGGCGAAAGTGCTGCTCAACTCATCGCCACAGAAGTCGCGCAACAAGAAGCATCGCAGCAAGTTTCACCCTTAATTGTGATGGAGAGAAGGCATTGTTGTGAACTGCTACAGCTCAATCAAGAGAGTGGCGCCAGCACCATATCTGCCCTTCCTCACAACGTTGTCCACCAGTTCGGCCTTGAAGGTATTATAATAATAGGTGGGTACGAATTGCTGACGGTCGCCTTGTGACAACTCTTTGTTCTCTACTCCCAGACAGTCCACGACTTTGATGTTGAAGTCCTTGCCGCTACGATAATCTTTAAGCGCATTCTCCTTTGCCTTTTCCGACAAGAAAGCGCATTTCTCCACATAGATATTGGAATAAACACCATAGCCGATGCAGTAGGTATAGTCTTCACCGTCGTAGAGGCAGTTGGCCACATGCACATTGCCGAAGCGAACACGCGGACAACGCTCAGAACATCCCTCTCCCCACCAGCAGCATACAAACGTGCAGTTGAGATGTCCTGCATCTGTTTCGGCTGTATTGTTGCTGTTGCCTATAAGGTTGCTGTTGCGGTGGTCGTCGCTGCCGCCACTGCCTCCGCGTGCTGGCTCTATGAGGTAGTGGTGCAAAGATACATAAAAAAAGAATCAAAAGTACGTTTTTCCCTATTTCTTTTCAAAAATTCACCCTTCTTTTTTTTGCCGTTTGCGGAAAATGACTTACTTTTGCAGTATAAACCTTAAAACAAAATAAAACAATGACTGCAAAACAAACGATTGAGGCTGGAAAGGCCATCTTAGGTATTGAATTCGGATCTACACGTATCAAGGCTGTTCTCATTGACGAGAACAATAAGCCTATCGCTCAGGGCTCACATGAGTGGGAGAACCAACTGGTTGATGGACTGTGGACCTATTCGACTGAGGCTATTTGGTATGGACTGCAGGACTGCTATGCCGAGCTGCGCAAGGATGTGCGCTCACAGTACGACTGCGAGATAGAGTCACTCGCTGCTATTGGCTTCTCGGCCATGATGCACGGCTACATGGCTTTCAATGAGAAGCAGGAGATACTTGTGCCGTTCCGCACCTGGCGTAATACCAATACCGGCAAAGCCGCTGCCGAGCTCTCAAAGCTTTTCAACTATAACATTCCTTTGCGTTGGAGCATCAGCCATCTCTATGAAGCTATCCTCGATCATGAGGAGCATGTGTCCAACATCAAGTACCTGACCACGCTGGCTGGCTATGTGCATTGGCAGGTTACAGGTAGCTTCGTCCTGGGGGTAGGCGATGCCTCGGGCATGATTCCCGTTGACCCCGCTACGAAGACCTATGATGCAACGATGGTAAAGAAGTTTGACGAACTGATTGCCTCGCGTGGATTCTCTTGGAAACTGCTCGACATCTTGCCCAAGTCGCTCAATGCCGGTGAGAATGCAGGCTTCCTCACTCCCGAGGGTGCACAGCGTCTGGATGTGTCGGGCCATCTAAAGGCAGGCATCCCTGTATGTCCGCCTGAGGGCGATGCAGGTACAGGTATGGCTGCAACAAACGCTGTGAAGCAGCGCACAGGCAACGTCTCGGCTGGCACATCGTCGTTCTCAATGATTGTGCTGGAGAAGCCGCTGTCAAAGCCCTATGAGATGATAGATATGGTGACCACGCCCGACGGATCGCTGGTGGCTATGGTTCACTGCAACAACTGTACCTCAGACATCAACGCATGGGTGGGATTGTTCAAGGAGTATCAGCAGCTGTTAGGCGTGCCTGTGGATATGAACGAGGTGTTTGGCAAACTGTTTAACAAGGCACTGGAAGGCGATGCCGACTGCGGTGGCTTGATGGCCTACAACTACGTGAGTGGCGAGCCTGTCACAGGGCTGGCCGACGGTCGCCCCCTGTTCGTTCGCTCAGCCAACGATAAGTTCAATCTGGCCAACTTCATGCGTGCTCACCTCTATGGTGCCATCGGTGTGCTGAAGCTTGGCAACGACATCCTGCTGAAGGAGGAGAACGTGAAGGTGGATCGCCTGACGGGCCATGGTGGTTACTTCAAGACCAAGGGCGTAGGTCAGCGCATACTGGCTGCTGCACTCAACTCGCCCATCTCGGTGATGGAAACTGCAGGCGAGGGTGGTGCATGGGGCATCGCACTACTGGCTGGCTACATGGTGAACAATCCAAACAAACTCTCGCTGGCTGACTATCTAGAGGAAGTAGTGTTTGCTGGCAATACGGGCGTATCGGTTACTCCTACAGCTGAGGATGTGGCAGGCTTCAATGCCTATATCGAAAACTACAAGCGCGGATTAGCTATTGAGCATTGTGCTGTAGAAAATAAGAAGTAGGCATCCACCTTGTATAATTTTATTGGAGTCCTGGCCGTATGGTTGGGGCTTCACTGTAAAATGGACAAAGTATAAATTGATGTATTAGTACGTTCAAAATTTGGGAATGTGATTTTTTCTGTCTATATTTGCAAAGTAATCATTAATCTTTTAACTAAACAAGTATTTTATGACAAAGAAGTTTATTTGCGCTGTTTGTGGCTATGTTCACGAAGGCGATTCAGCACCTGAGAAGTGCCCCATCTGTAAGGCTCCTGCCAGCAAGTTCTCTGAAATGAAGGAAGAACTGGCTTATGCCACCGTTCACAAGATTGGCGACGGCAAGCCCGAGGGTGTGAGTGAGGAGATGATTGAAGACCTGCGTTGCCACTTCAATGGTGAGTGCGGCGAGGTAGGCATGTATCTGGCTATGGCCCGTCAGGCCGATCGTGAGGGCTATCCTGAGATTGCCGAGGCTTTCAAGCGCTACGCTTTTGAGGAGGCCGATCATGCAAGCCGTTTCGCTGAGCTGTTGGGCGAGTGTGTATGGGACACCAAGACCAATCTGCAGAAGCGTGCTGCTGCCGAGGCAGGTGCCTGCGAGGACAAGTTCCGTATTGCCAAGAACGCCAAGGCCGCTGGCTTTGATGCCATTCACGACACGGTTCATGAGATGGCCAAGGACGAGGCTCGTCACGGTGCCGGATTTGCTGGTCTGCTGAAGAGATACTTCGGCGAGTAAGCCTTACGCAATAAATTGAGTGAAAATCCGTTTTGTCAATATATGATGAAACGGATTTTTCTTTTATGCTCCATACTGGCATGCCTGGCGGCCTGCTCTGACAACGATTCGTTCTCGGACAGTCGGTCGAATGTGTTGAGTTTCTCCACCGATACGGTGCGCTTGGACACTGTGTTCTCTACCATCGGCTCGGCAACCTACACGATGTGGGTCTATAACAACTCGGGCGACGGCATACGCATCTCGAAGGCTTACCTGAGGCAAGGCAATCAGACGGGCTTCAGGGTGAATGTGGATGGCTCGTATCTGGACAATAGTCTGGGCTCGCAGGTGAGAGACCTCGAGGTGAGGAAAGGCGACAGCATTCGCGTGTTTATAGAGCTGACCGCTCCACAGAACATGAAGGATGTGGCCCAAGCGGTGGAAGACGACCTGATGTTCCAGCTGGAAAGCGGAGTGGCACAATCGGTGCGGCTGTCGGGCTGTGCATGGGATGCCTTGATCATGAGAGACTGGGTGGTGGAGCGCGACACACTCGTGGAGAGTAGGAAACCTATTATTATATATGGTGGCTTGACGGTGAATGCCAACGCAACGCTAACGATACGCAAGACCGTGCTCTATTTCCACGATAAGGCGGGAATCAATGTGTACGGCACGCTTGATGCCGACAGCGTACTGATGCGTGGCGACCGACTGGATCACATGTTCGACTATCTGCCCTACGACAGAGTGAGCGGACAGTGGGGTGGGGTGAGATTCTTCACGTCATCGACAGGAAACGTGCTGACGAATACGGAACTGCGTAACGGGTCGTTCGGAATAAGATGTGACTCGGCACGACTTGCCAACGACAACCTGCGTCTGTACATGGAGCGTTGCATCGTTCACAATAGTACAGGACACGGATTGGAACTATATAATGCCTTCGTGGGAATAAAGGACTGCCAGATTACGAATAACCAGGGCGACTGCGTGCTGACTTACGGAGGAGCAGTGCTCATTGAAGGTTGCA